>SMTZ1_10005876_pt1 | contig 12352 bp, 12 predicted proteins | sample DeeMarSWOR136_30_FD_25667 | JGI IMG/M metagenome (IMG submission 25667) | reverse complement strand
TATCGCATTGGCAGACTCCAGCTGTGCGGCGCCTCTTTCTTCGGTCATCCTGTTACCTCAAAGAGCTTCTACAAATTTCTCGATGCTGGCTTTCAGTGGCTCGGGCTCAGATATCAGGTACGGCTGGTCCTTCAAAGGTAAAGTATGTATACCTTTCTCCTCCAGCGCTTTCATCTTGTCGGGGGTTGTCCAGGCTTCGGCGGCATCATGCTTGAAAACGTAGCAAATTGCCCCACCTGCCTTCGCTTCTACAGCGCTTTGAAGGCAATAATCCACTAGCCGACTTATAGGATACATCCGGGGGCAGGGTGATTTATTGTGATACCTATCGATAATAGCTTCCAATGGGTCCAGGGATATGTCTACAGGGACATCAGAATACCGGTTGCCCCAGCAATTATCTTCAGCGACAACCGTTGCCTTACAGGATTCAATGATTTCATATAACTGGAGATTGTCTAGGGGACTACCGTCGACGAATAGCCGGGCACCATCCCTGGCAGGAAACTTATCAGCTCCCTCCAGAAACTGTTTGAGCAATTTGTTATGCTCCTCCTTAAGCATAAACATGGATGAGCCGATGATCTGAAGTGCTTCCACTCCTGAGATGCGTGGTGGTTCGGCTGCCCTCAGGACGGCGACCTTCCTTAGCAACGCCTTATTTTCGTTGGTGATAGCTATTGCCCGGGATAGTACTTCGTTTGTGATTTCTTTTGCCGACCATTCCTCTAGCTGGTTTTTAAGCTCAAGCATGCGGTCACGATTGTAAAGGCCAGCCGAAAAGAACGTAGTATGAACGCTATCAAGAAAGAAAAGGGCTGGCAGATTCAGGGCAGGATTGGATTTCTTGAGAACTAACATAACCTGATACAGGCGATGAATGGAGTCTCTGGCATGCGGAATAATGAGAAAATCCAAGAAGTCATACCTTCCGGTCAGAAGCATGTCAAACATAGAATGTACAAAGTCCTCGCGGTTCACGAATCTTGTAAGAACGTGTTTCCTGGCTACATCTGTACCACCATGCGGGTCACCGCTGATTCTAATGGGGAAGAAGTCGGCAGCCAGTATCATTTCTTCTGGCACGCTATCACAGAAGTAACCTGCCACCTTTCCTCCCTTTGCCTGCCATTCCCTGGCGGCCAGGTCACGCTGCTGATAATGTTTCTGCATTTCCTCGAATGCTGTTGTCAATTTCTAATCCTTTTCCAAATTGACAGTCTCGTTCAATCAAGTTTCGCTGAATTTCTATCTTCGATAAATCGCAGTTATTAAGTGATTATATTGAGACAACTCAGTAGCTGTCAATTGTGTGTTATTGTTCCTTATCCATGAATTGCTGACGGTTTTGTGTTTAGTTCACAACGGCTTAATAAAGCTCGAGACTGTATAGCCAATTTCGCCTGAGAGATACTGCCTGAGTAGAATTATATCAGTTTCATGTACGTGATGCCGTCTGAAGGAAGGATTGAACAGGATAAGTAGATCCTCGATATCAGCGTCGCGTTACGCCTTTTAACATGGTGTACAATTTGGTTAGCAAAAAGCCAATTTGTGCCGCTATAGGCACCAGTACTCAACACATGAGGCCACAACTACCAGAGAAACATCGGGATGTATGTCCAGTCATTGGTATAAATATGTGATACTGTTTGCTTTATCCATTTCGCAACGAGAGTAACAATCCGATGAGTTGTGCAATGAGGTAACAAAACAATCTACCGTGCAGTGGTCAGGCGAATAAAATACAGGAGCGGTAGAAATGACTGCTCCTGTATTTCGTCGTGTTGCCTGTGTAGGTCAGTCCTCGGGATGAAATATAATTGTCGTATTTTCAAGGTCGAACGAGTCGCCAGAGCCGGAACCCATGAATTGCTCATAGGTGGTACCAGAGGCTAACAGTCGCTTAGCGGCAGACAGGTCGGTTTCCCCTGGATCCGCTATGCCCCCACCTTCTGTGATGCCGGTCAAGCCACACGTGTTATCCGGTTCCGGAAAATCGGCTGTTACCGTCCCGTAGACAATTCTAATATCGCCTTTATGTCTCATCTCTACTGAAAAGGTATTCTCTCCACCAAGCCCATACTCCGGTACTTTGATGAACCTTATGGTAATCGAATGCTTGGAACGCTTAACCAGTATCTGTCCGCCTGCCTCCGGGTTCAGGTCAGCCCACAATGGCGCTATGCGCGGTTGGCCGTCTAAAAAGTCACTGATTTCCGCCCACCATCGCCAGTCACCTGAACCGAAGGTAAGACTGCCGTTGGAGTTTACCCAGACGCTGTTCCACTCCTGCCCCTGGTACGGGAAGGTGAAGCCAAGCGCCACCTCTTGGAAATCATCATCGTATAGATTTAACGACATGTCTCCCATGTCTCCGCCAATCATTACTACAACAACGTCTTGTCCCGATATCGGCGCACCACCGTACTCTTCCATCATATTTCCTGTCAGCAATAACGCCAGTTCCTGTCTGTCATAGACGTAACCCAGCGCCGCCACAACTTCCTGCGTATCGAAATTGAACACCATGTCCATGAATCCGTCTGGTTCCGCCACGTCCTTCAGGTGCGAGCGCAGTGGGGCAACTCCTTCAAGCATTACCGAAGCCGGGTCAACCTGAGTGGCGTCAAATTCAGCAGTGCCAAGTATCGCCACCGGCAGAACACCGTTGCTTTTAATATTGAGAGGATTGGGACAGGAATCTGGCTTGATATCGATATTGACTTCGAGCACCATTGAGTAGAGGTCAAGGACTTCAGCTGCCGATAAGGCTACATTGTAGACCCTGACTTCATCAATCTGTCCCTCAAATACCTGCGGAAATGCCGTCGGTATATCACTCCATTGCCTTCCGCCGATTCTGAAGTCATTCATACTGGTGCTCGTGTCGCCTATAGTGCGTATCGAGCCAGGATTATAGGTATGGACCCATACCCCGTTGGCGTAAGTCTTCACCACCCCCCTATTGTAGACCAGGGCAATGTGTGTCCACTTGTCCTGAAGGACTTCGTAGTTGGTACTGCGCCAATTCCAAGACCCTGGTGCATCGGCATAGCACCATTTAATAGTACCATCCGAAAACCTGGCGACCTGATACTCTCCTTCCTTGTTTACGATTATTCCACCACTACCATAAAGACCTGAGCCGGGACCGGTCGGATGGACCCACGCAGCTATGGATACATAATCTGACATCCTTAAATTGTCTTTATCACCAATCTGGATGTAATCATCTTGCCCATCAAGGCTGAATGCCTGACCAAGCCTGCCGGGACCGAAAGTCGCCCCATTAACCAACGTGCCATCATTACCATCAGCCGCGTCCACACTGCTACCATTTGCGGGCCAATAGCTTACCGGTGCTGAGATAACAGCACTCGCTGTACCACCTGCTACTAATATTAGAACACATGCAAGGGTAAATACTGCCAGTATATAGAACCTGTTTGTTTGCCTGATTTTAATCATATTTTACCTCCTTAACATTACACTTCATTATGTTCAGCACCTCACCAGACCCGGGGCGAAAGATATAAATAAAAAACCGACCTCTAAAGGGCCGGTTTCACCATTAGCTCCACATTATCCCGGTGACCAATCTAGGGTAATGCTTCAACGCTCCCCTCTTTCACTGGTACTCAGGTCTGTCGTCAGAACATTGACTATGATGCTCTTCTGTATATTCTATTACCCACCTTATTATTTAGTCTTCCGTCACCGTGAATATCAGTGCGAACTTGAACTGACAATGTGCTTCGGTGTTAATGATAACATTTAAAAAGATTTATGTCAACAACCCAGAATATTAATTCAGAGAGCTTCTCAGCAAATAGATACTTGGACGTAGGCAACTACCGTCGATTTATACCGCTACAGGCACCACTGCTTAAAAAATGAGGTCACCATTGCACGAACATCGGGATGTATGTCCAGTCATTGGTATAAATATGTGATACTGTTTGCTTTATCTGTGGGGTGATACACTAGAAAAGAAAACGATTTTAACGCTAGAACGAATAAAATGGATCAACATTACTAGACTTAACGGAACACTCTTTTACTACCCAATTGAACATATCTTCATTCCACCATCCTCCTCCTGAACAGGAAAACACCTATAGCAAAGAACACCAAAGTATAACCAAGAACCCAGTAGAAATCTCTGGCAATGTCACCGAAACCGACACCTTGTACCATGACATTTCTCGCCGAATCAATAGCGTGGGCGAAAGGAAGAGCATTCATTACGCTCTGGATTCCACCTCCTATGAATTCCAGCGGAAACCAAGCTCCTCCAAATATGGTCAGGAGGTTTACCGCTATCCAAGCTATGGACACAGTTTTATATGTAAAAACCGTTCCCAGGACCATTCCTAATCCAATGTAGCCTATAGACATTACGAAAAGAATGAGAAAAACGAGGCCTGCATTCCCGGATATCTCAAGTCCGAGCAAAGCCCCCAGCGCAAAGACCAAAACAGTTTGGATGATCGCTACTGGTATGTATGGCAGAGAATAGGCATAAATAAAGTCGTTTGCCCTGAGGGGTGCAGTAAACAGCCTTGATAAAAAGGCGCTTTCTCTGTCTTTAGCAAGTAGCATACCGGAGCTGAGTGATAGCAGGGCGAAGCCGAAGAGGACTATTCCGGGTGCTAAATTAGTAGCAGTGAAAAAGGGATCCACTGTCCCAATAGTCTGGAGTATTAGCAACAGAACCGGTGGGAATATTATTGACAGACCGAGGGATAGATAGTCAAGGAACATTTCTTTGAAATTTCTTTTAGCCAATACCATGAATCTCATTCTCTCAGTTCCTTTCCGGTAAGATGCAGAAATACATCGTCCAGGGTGACCTGTTTTTGAGATGTAGATTCGATTTCAACACCCTTAGGTCGCAAATAATCTACCACCTCGGAGAAACTCACCTCTTTAGCTTTAATCTCAACCCCACCCTCTACCTCTATTACTTCCGGATATATCTCCCTCAGACCGTCAATGACATCAACTGTAAGGTCTTTTGCCTTGACAATCATTACCTGCATATCAGAGATGCTTTCTTTTAGCTCCCGGGGAGTCCCCAGGGCAATGATCTTGCCCTCGTCTATTATGGCTATTCTATCTGCCAGAGAGTCAGCTTCTTCCAGGTAATGGGTTGTAAGCACTATCGTCTTTTTCCCCTTGAGCTCTGCTATATGTTCCCATATACCCCTTCTCGACTGAGGATCCAAGCCAAGGGTGGGTTCGTCCAGAAATAGCACCTGAGGGTCAGAAACGAGAGCCATAGCGATACTGAGCCTTCTTTTCATCCCCCCTGAATACTTCCTCACCTGCTCTTTCGCCCTGTTAGTCAAAGCCATCATCTCCAGGAGTTCTTCTGACCTCTTATTCACTTCTTCTTTCTCAACTCCGTGTATCCCTCCTATCAAGCTAAGGTTCTCCCTGGCGTTAAGATGCTCAGCGATTGCTGTCTCCTGTGGCGAGATATCTATCACTTGTTTCACTGCTATGGGGTCCTTCTGGATATCATGACCCATAATTGTTGCTGTTCCACTGGTGGGCCTGAGCAGACAGCACAGCATTTTAATTGTGGTTGTTTTGCCGGCGCCATTTGGCCCCAGTAACGAAAATAGCTCTCCTTCTTTAACTGACAGGTCCACGCCATCTACTGATACAAGATTTCCGAATTTCCTGGTAATACTGACTGTCTGAATGGCAAAATGATTGTCTTTTGTGCTTTCAGTCATATACCTCCTCCTTTAAAATTCATAGTATGCCTGTAAGCACATGATGTCTTGTCTCTATCGGTTCTGAAGCTCTGTTTCCGGTTATCATTTTTTCCAGCATCTGGCACCACTTTCGGTTATTGAAGTTTATATGTGGCGGGTAGTTATCGGGGTAGGTATTAAAGTATACTGTGTGGTTTTCTCCATTAACTTGGTATCGAACGCCAAATGGTTCAAACCCTGCGGTACCGAAGTCAAAAGCAATTCTCACACCTTCTTCTCCATCAAATCCCATTTTGACTTCAGTAATTGCCTCCAGTGGTATCTCCAGAAGGTAATTTCTTCCCTCTTTCATGTCTCGACCGCGGAAGACCAGAGCCTCGTCTTGAAGAAATAGCTGACCCTCACAGCGGTGCGCTGGTTGCCTGACCGATACGTGAATTTTTATCCAGGTTGGAACCTTGTTCCACTCAACAAGTAATTGCTCTATGTCCTCCTTATTAATCATCACTGCGTTTGTTTTGTTGCTGACCATGATTATCCTCCTTCTGTGTTTAATGCGCTGGTCCGCAATCTAGAGCGCCCTGCATGTTGGTCCGTATTTTGTGCATATTACAGCTTTCATGAGTTTCCTCATATATTTTACTTCGACCTCTTTCTACCCACGGCCGCTAATGGGGCTACTGCTATCCAGAGAGTGATTGTTATCAGCATTGATGTTACATAGTTGATATCCACTATACCGAGTTTAGGGACTATAACGTTCCAGAGTAGCATAAAAAATAATGAACTCAGGAAGAAACCCGGAATCGCCGCCAAAATTCTAAAATAACCCATTTTAATCCTCCTTTTTATTATTTGGTTATGTTCGTCATTCTCAACATACTAACTGTTTCCCTTGTAAGATGTCGGGATGAATCTTGAGCAGAAGAGTTCTTTTTGAATGCGTCAATAGATTCAATCTTGCCGCATCGCAGGCAATATCGGTACTCTGCTCCTTTGTAGGTGAAATCTAATAAAGTGTGTCCTCGCAGTAAGCAAAACAGGTAGTTATTTGACCACATATATTACCTCCTTTCTGTCTGGTTATGTTATTTGTGCCTGGTAATAATCTTCCCTAAGGGGGCTTATCCGAATCGGTAACATACTAGGTAGCAAACGAAAGATGGGGAGAACTGCTTGTAAGTATTGTTACCGGCAGTCTTGACACTGTCGCCCAGTATTAGACCCGGTACCCTACCGATGGTTTTCGCAAACTTACTCAGGTTCTTCATGTCATTGCCTCCTTTCTGTCTGGCTATGTTAGTTTTATTCAGTATATGAGACGCTTGCTTATGAGACACCATTCATTAGGAGGATTATTAGCTGGCCTTAAAGCGTAACTTTGACCTGCCCACATGACCAGGTTTTCTGACTTTTGATTCAGGAAGGCAAAGGTTCTTTTCTGATTTTTAGCTACATGCAAATATAAAATATTACATGCAAACATAAAATATTGCATAAACAGCAAATGGTAGTTCTAACAAGGGAAAATAGTATCGATATCATCCGTTTCGGTTGACTTTTAAGTCAGATAATTAATAAGATGAGGGATACAGAAAAACAATTTTCGCATAGAAACATTTTGAAACGGAGGATATTTATCCGCTATTCATTGTTCGTTAAGCTGGTTCCCATAATTATTTCTACCACCCTTTTTATCACTCTGGCTTTTATAATCTCTGGATGTAGTCAAACTACTCCGCAATCGCCTGTCTTAGAAATTGGCATGCTGCTCGGCAGTGGTGGTCTGGGAGACAGGTCATTTAACGATTCAGCCTACAGCGGACTCCTCGAAGCCCAACAGAAGTTCAATATCCGCTTCGAAACGGTTGATTTCACAAATAATGAAGCGAATCTTGAGGCTATGCGCTTCCTTGCACGCAACGACTACAATTTGATAATTGGTATTGGCTTTGAGCACAAAGAGAATATTCAAAAGGTGGCAAAAGAATTCCCCCAGGTCAGATTTGCTGCCATCGACTTCGAAGCCTCAGGTGATAATATCGCCTCCATTGTTTACCGCGAGCAGGAAGGCGATTTTCTTATGGGGGTTCTGGCGGCAATGCTCACCAAAACAAAATATGTCGGAGTAATCGGAGGGACTGATATCCCAGCCATTCGCCGCATTATGGCAGGGTTCAGCCAAGGAGTGAGCTATCAGGATGACAGTGTGGAAGTCTTTTCTGATTTTGCGGGCACCTTTTCCGATCCCCAGGTCGGACTTGCCAGAGCATTGTCGCTTTATGATAGGGGAGTAGACGTAATTCACAATGCTGCGAGTCGTACAGGACTGGGTATTATTGAAGCAGCAAAACAAACAGGAAAATTGACTACCGGAACAAGCGGTGACCAACGATACCTGGCACCAGGAAATGTAGTAGGTAATCGGCCAAAACGAGTTGATACTGCAGTAATTATGGTAATAGAGGAAGTTAAAACAGGGACATTCAAAGCAGGGATTCGCTCGCTGGGGCTAAAAGAGAATGGCATTATGCTGGGACCCTTCGATGAATCGATAGTAAGTAAAACAATGCTGGATAGATTGGAAGATTTAAAGCAGAAAATTATTAGCGGTCAGATAGTAATTCAGGCTGAGTAAGGTAAAGTCGAATGTTCATACAGAGAGTTTACCAACGAATCAGCCATTGGTTAAGACAGGGCATTCAACGCAAACTCGTATTCTGGAGCATTGGTTTCTGGATCATTTCCGTATCAATAATAAGCCTGACCTTTCTCTGGACAGGGCAGAACGAAATAATGAGTGATATCAGAAAACGCAATGTCCAGATTGCCTCGGTAGTATCCCGTGATATCAATTCTCAGATCAGCAGCATTCTGTCAGATATTCGAATATTCTCTCACTACCTTGAGTCTATGGGAGCCGAGATGGAGGATCAAACTTCGGCGTTATTGACATTGAGGCTTTCTTCACCGCAAAGATACCATGCTGCATATTACTTTAATGCAAACAATGAACTTTTAATTCATCTGGCCGACCCTTTGGAAAGTCTTCTAACCATGGATGATTCCAGTAACATTGTTTCTCGCCCATCGGTGCCGGTTGATAACGAAGTTCTCGCTGCGTCCCGGGCGGCCAGTGAGACGGGGACTTTTATTTCGGATGTTCAGTTCGTCGGTCTCGACCGTATTCCCGTAATCTTTGTTGCAGTGCCGCTCAGCTTTTCTTCGACTCTCTCGAGAGTCATCGTTCTTCAAGTTGACATGCGAGATATATGGCAACGCATAAACCTGAGCACGGTAGGAGAATCAGGTTATACCTATGCCGTCTCGCAGCAGGGTATAATTATAGCTCACCCTGATCCGGCTTACCTTGGACGCGATTTACCATCCGAATTAGAACCAGTACTGGATAGGTATGAAGGTTTCACAGAATACAATGAACATTTCACGCAGCGTGCCGTGTATGCCGCCTATAGTCCGGTGGGCGGCCCGACCAGTTGGGGGATCGTGGTAGAACAGGATAAATCCGAAGCTAATGCCCCGATTATAAGAGTGAGTATCATTATTATCATCATTTGGCTGGCTCTTGCCACAATCGGAACGGTTGGCATATTGATCATGACGCGGAATTTCACTCGACCCATAGTTGAACTGACTAATACTACGCAAGAGATTGAGCGTACCGGCAAACTAACAAAGACTTCAATGGAGGAAAGGCCGGATGAAGTCGGCCAGTTGAGCCAATCCTTTGACCAGATGATTGAGAGGTTACAGAGTATGGAAGGGAGATTGGCGACAGTAGCCATTGAAGAGCGAAACAGACTTGCCCGTGACCTTCATGATGCTGTCAGTCAGACCCTTTTTTCTGCCAGCCTTATTGCCGAAGTACTCCCCCGTCTGTGGGAACGCAGCCCTGAAGAAGGACTGAGGCGGCTGGAAGAAGTTCGTCAATTGACCCGCGGTGCTTTGGCTGAAATGCGTACCCTGCTTCTGGAGCTACGTCCTACAGCACTCGTTGAGGCTGAACTACCTAATTTGCTATCGCAATTAGCCGAATCAATCAGCGGCAGAACGCGCGTACCGGTAACCGTATCCACTAAAGGGGATTGTTCATTTCCAGCCGATGTTAAAGTCGCACTGTATCGTATTGCGCAGGAGGCTTTGAATAATGTAGCAAAGCATGCCGGAGCTACAGAGGTAAAAGTGAATTTACTTTGCGAACCAGACAAGGTCACTTTAAAGATTACCGACGATGGGAAAGGATTCGATATGAGTAGTGTACCATCTGATAGTCTTGGAATCGGGATAATGCACGAGCGTGCCGGGGATATTGGGGCTTCACTTTCAATGCAAAGCTGGGTGGGCCGTGGAACAGAAATTATGGTAGTCTGGGATAATCTGTCAGGGGAGGAGCATTCATGACTGTGCTAAAACCAATTCGGGTTATGATTGTTGATGACCATACTGTGGTACGAAGCGGTCTGGGAGCAGTGCTGGCATCTTCGGAAGATATGAAGTTGGTTGGTGAAGCTGGAGATGGTGAAGAAGCCATCCGACTATGTGAGCGGCTCCAGCCTGACGTTGTGCTAATGGACCTACTGATGCCAAAGATGGATGGTGTTACCGCCACTAAAATAATCAACGAGCGCTGGCCTCAAATTCGTATTATTGCTTTAACCAGCTTCAAAGAGAAGGAATATGTCGAAGGTGTACTCAAAGCAGGAGCCACCAGTTATCTATTAAAGAACGTTTCAGCTGACGAACTGATATCTGCTATTAACCGCGCTGTATTAGGACAACCTAGCCTCTCTCCTGAAGCCGCCCAGGTGCTAATCCAGAAGGTAAATGAGCCGTTACGACTTGGAAGTGATATGACCGAACGCGAGCGTGAGATATTGGCTCTAATGGTGGAAGGAAAATCCAACAATGAGATTGCTAAATGTATTTTTGTCAGCCAGTCCACCGTCAAGTTTCATGTCAGTAACATCCTGTCCAAACTGGGTGTTTCCAGCCGTACCGAGGCTGTAGCTCTGGCTATAAAGCATAACCTGGTTAAATGACTAGCTGTTGTTCCAAGAATAAGGCTAATGCCAGGGAGTTTTTTATTCAACAATCAAGATATCTTGGGCCATCCCTGGACCAAACAGTGGTGCAAAGATGAATGCCGGGAACCATACCTGCACCTGCTGGCCAGCCCTCAGCATTCGGAAGTTTACGCGCTGGATTTTCTTGCCATTCTTTTGGAAAAGGGCAGTATCGTGTATCACCGATACCATGCTTCTTCCGGTGAACTTATCGATTCGCGACTCTACAAGGATTTCGGCCAAGACATTCCTGTCGGCACATGAGCAAATTTTTATGATAGAACCGGTTATATCGGCTTTGGTCCGCAGTAATCCGATCTGTGAAATACGGTCTACAGCGTCTGCTAGAATAACTTTAAACCACCTAACCAACCCGAATCTTCCCACGTACATGATACTGCACCTCCTTGGAAATCCTTGATCATTGTGTCACCATGTTCCAGGCCTCATAGTATTCTTGTACTTTCAAGTGCTCTCTCCATGTCCGTAATGAGCGGGTACCTGCTAATGGGTTGCAGCGGCTTCTCCATAGCCCTTGCCATGTCACAGACCAGCTCCCAGCAAGTGTATTTATCATTTAATTTCCTGGGTATACAATATCCAAGGAATTGTAGTGAAATTCTTTGTATGCCTGTCCATAGGTAACAAGCCAAGTCATATCGACGTCCCACATGCTTTTCCGTGAAGGTTTCGAGAGCATTTAGGCTCGATTCATCAATCCAGCGATAAACTCTGACATCTCCCAGTGACTCCAAGGTAGGGTACATGACTGTTTGGACTCCTTTTCTTATTACAGACTCAACGGTTATTATAGTTCCATCTGGTAATACTTTGCTGACGTATCCAGTGTGCCATCCCCACCTATCCCAGCTGCTTTCCAGTAGCCTGAGTGCCCAGCTTAGTACCCTTGAAATCCAGTTGTTGACGTTTCTCTTAAATATCAGGATATCCCCGGGTTTAAGTCTTAGCGGGGACCTCTCACCATAATTTTGATTGACTGAAAAGTTCTTACCCATATTGAACTGCTCCCACTGGTGTATCGCTAATTTGTCTTAATTGCTAATCCTAGTGTAAAAGAGAATCCCCCCAAACACTTCAGGCATTTGGGGGGATAATAACCTGTTCAGATGGTCAGTCTTTGCATTGGTCAAGTGGTCGGGTGATACTGCAGGGCAAGGTCTACTGCCTCTGTGTGACCATGGGTACCCGACCTAAAAGGATGCTACTAGCGAGGGAATGGTCTAAGGAGCGAAGGCATAACACTGAAGGACGCCAAAGTCTTCATAAAGAGATACTAAAGGCGGATTATCACTGAATCATGAGCATAGCTGGTAGTTTATTTGACCGGCATGACTACTGGATAAAGGATGTGTAGCAAGAGACACCCATCGTAACCTCGTCTAACGGTAATCACCACTGCACGAACATCGGGATGTTTGTCCAGCCATGCGTACGTTGCAGTTGGGTTCGAATCCCCTAACTCCACCAAAGGGTAAATACCTAAAACAAATCCTCTTAGACTAAGAAAATGCTCAAGCT
>SMTZ1_10005875_pt1 | contig 12355 bp, 12 predicted proteins | sample DeeMarSWOR136_30_FD_25667 | JGI IMG/M metagenome (IMG submission 25667) | reverse complement strand
CAAGGCAATTAATTTCACAGACTAAAGGTGCAAGAGGAAATAATCCTATTAGAACATCTCCTAGATATGCTGAAGGTGGTTATCTAGTAGCTAATGACCTCACAAATTCAAAAGGATATTTTCCTACTTTCAAATTTTTAGCACCTGTAGAAATTCAAGAAAATATAGTTCACGAATGGCAAGCATATGAAAGTATTGCCACAAGACTTTTACAAAAAGGTGTGGACCTTACAAAGTTATATGATGATACAAAAACAATTGCAAGCCCTCTTTGGCAAGAAGCTAATAAATGGGTAGATTTTATAAAAGCTGGAGATTTCAAAAAAATTTCTGCTGCTAGTGCAAAACAGAGTTTAAGGGATGTAGTAACCAAAATAACAAATTCTCCTGTACCTAGAGTTAAACTTGACACACCATTAGTGTTTCAAGATTCAAATAGAAGAACATATACTTTTGCCTTTCAAATAATTGATGAAGGAAATGCATATAAGGATGTTGTATATCCTGTTAAGCTACTACAAAAATATGCAGCAGCATCTTATAAATCAGGATCTCAAATTGCTTATGATCCTCCTTTTATTTTTACTGTAGAAACCGTTCCAGATAGCAAATTTATTAAGATTCCTAATGCTGCACTTACAGCTATTCAGCCTATTTTTAGGCAACCATATAGAGATGGTCACCCTACTATGTGTGAATTGAATTTAACATTTACCGAAATAGAACCATTATATAGAGACAACTATGATAGAGAAGGTGGTAAAGGATCTGTTACTGTTTCTATTACTCCTGGAGTAAGAGCAACATTTGGTGAGCAACAAGACCTCTCAGTTGCAGGCATATCAACTAGAAAATATGTTGATAAACTTAGTGGAAGTGGAATAGGAGGTACTTAATGGCTAATACTGTTAGACTAGCAGAATCTTTTACAGATATAACCGGAAAAGATCTAGCCAATACATCTCAATTAAAGTTATTCAATATTCTAGAAGATGAAGATGGTGTTAAGCTTCAAAACATTTGGAGATCATATTCATTAAATCCAGAGGTTGCAGAGGAAACATATTTCTTCACTCTATATAACATGAATGATGATGATTGGTGGGATAATATATCTTATGCTGCATACGAGACTCCATACCTCTGGTGGATATTGTGTGTTATGAATAACATCCAAAATCCATTTGAAGAAGTAAATCCTGGACAAGAAACAAATATACTCAGAGATAATTATCTCTACCAAGTTATCAAAGAAATAGAAATTATATCAGATTTGGGTAGGGCAGATTAATATGGCAATAGTAGATCCTACAAATGTTCTTGAAGATACTCAGACCTTAAGTATTACATTTAGAGCATTCGACAGAGGTTTTGTTCTAGATGCAGCAGATCTAGAGCTATTCTATTTCATTGAAGATATCTTTTCACATTCTATGGTGGGTGTGTTGAGATTTAGAGATACTATAGGTTTTCATGAGTTTGCACCATTAACCGGAGATAGTGAAAGAATCCTTATTACCTATGGTCAAGACACTGATATTGATTTATCGTTTGATGTATATGAAGTAAAAGAAATAGCAGGTTTAAATCCAAGTCAAGGTCAAGGCCAGAATGTTATTGAGATTGTGTTTGTAGATGATATGTATCAACTTTTAACACAGCAAAAGTTTAGTAGATCATGGGTTCAGGAAAGTGTATCCAATATAGTAAAACATATAACAAACCATATGTTGGGTATAAACAGTTTCAGTCTTTTTGAAGAATCTGGAGAAATATTAGATTTTGCTATGCCATACTGGTATCCAAAACAAGCCATTACTTGGTTATGTAGAAGAGGTGTATCAAAAGTAGCAAAGAAACCAGGATATCTATTCTACAACAACATCAAAGGAACTAATTTTGTAACTCTTGATAAATTACTACAAGGAAGTCCATTAATAGGGAAATTAACATCAAAAACATATCAATTTGATAAACCTGATGAGCCTTATTTTCCAAATAAGATTTTAAGTTTTGCTATACAAGGTGTTGATAATTATCAGATGCCATACCTCAGAGGGGGATTCAAACATGGTTATGATTTTAACACAAAATCTTTTGTAAGAGGACAATATTCATATTCTGATCTTATTAAAGATGTAACTGTTTTAGGGAAAAGATCTTTATATTCAAATATAGGCACACCAAGAGCAGATTATGTTCTAGAAGGTGAGCCAGATCCTAATATTTTAGATGCTATGTTTGTAGGTGAATGGCAAAAACGATACTCTCTACAGCAAGCAATTAAAATAATTGTTAGAGGACATGAACAAAGATTTGCTGGAGATATGATTGAAATTCAATGGCCAAGTACAGAAAAAGATGAAATATGGAATAAGCAGATGAATGGACTATATCTTGTAAAATCTGTGACCAATCAATGGAGCAGTAGAACTTTTCCTAATTGGATACAAAAAATGGTACTTCTTAAAAATGGATATACCGATTCAAGAAACAAAAACCTGATTAAATCAACTAGAAAAAATCTTTATGGAACTACAGTAAGTAGTGTATTAGGAAGTTTTACATGATAAGAAATAAAGCAGATGATTTCATTCCACCATCAGAACGAATGTACGGTATATATCGTGGTGTTGTGGAAGATAGAAATGATCCTGAAAAGGCAGGAAGAGTAAGAGTAAGAATCTGGGGAATCCATAGCAATCTTAGAACTAAAGATATTCGTGAAGGAATCCCAACAGAAGAGCTTCCATGGGCAGAGCCAGCAATGGGTCTTATAGAAGGATCTATGTCTGGTTTTGGTATGTGGTCCGTACCTTTACAGGGGTCTCATGTTTTTGTGTTCTTTGAAAATGGTCATGTAATGCAACCAAGATATTTTGCCACTGTTCCAGGAATTGAACCAGAAAGTCTTCCAGCAGAACCAGATCCAGACCTTGGTTTTCAAGATCCTGATGGTGTATATCCAATTAAAGCAGCAGAACCTCCACTTAAACCAAATGCACTTAATGAGCCTGATGTTCATAAATTGGCAAGGGGAATAATTCAGCAAACTATTGTTAATGAGAAAAAGGACAGACGAATCACTGAGGTTCCAACAGCAGATGGTAACCAGTGGAATGAACCTCTTCCATACTATGATGCTAGATATCCTGAAAATATAGTTCTGGCAACCCATGGTGGAATAGTAATTGAGATAGATAATACTGTGATTCCACCAGCAAGTGAACAAGAGACAGAACAAGGTAAAAGAAGAGTACATATATATCATCCTTCTCACACTTTTGTTGAGGTAAGTGAAGAGGGGGATATTGTAATTAGAAATGAAAGAGATTGTTTTGAAATAATAACAAGAAATAAAAAGATATATATCAAAGGTAATGAAGATAAGACAGTTGATTTAAATCAGACAATATATGTAAAGAAAGACAAGATAACTAAAATTGATAGACATGAAACCAAAACAGTTGCCAAAGACTTAAATGTAGATATTGGTAACGAATATAATCAAGCAGTTGGTGCAGACAAAAACATACAAGTAACAGGTGATGAAGTCAAAGACATTGGAGGAAAGCTAGAAATAACCATCGGTGCAGATGCAGATATAGCAATAGGTGGTAATGCTAGAGTAACTATAGGAGGTAATGCTGATATCACTGCTGGTGGTGTGGTAAATGTAAATGCTTCAGCAATTAATTTGAACTAATGGGTGTTCCGGTAGCAAGAATAGGAGATATTGGTATTGGTGATGATACCTGTCATGATAGTACTAAACACAATGTCTCTGGAGTTATAGTTAATGGAGCAGGAACAGTCAAAGCAGAAGGATCTCCTGTTGGACAGGTAGGAATTTCTCTTGTGATTAGAGGGGATGGTCATTGGGGTCTAATTATTACAGGAGCAGGAACAGTCTTTGCAGAGGGACTTCCTGTAGCACAGTTAGGTTCCCAATTTTCAGGTTGTTTTAAAGGCACAGTAGTTACAGGAGCAGGAACAGTAACAGCAGGATAAATATATAAATATAAGGAGATAGAATGAGTGCAGCTAGTGATAAAATTCGTGAAATGGTTGATGGTTATCCAAATAAAATAGATAGCCTTAATAAATCATATCAATCCATTACACTCCAGATTGATGATCTTGGAGAACAAAAAACTGCATTAGAAGATGGTGTGCTAAGTGTAATTGCTATAGATGAAATGAAAAACACTCTTCTTCCAGCAAAAGCAACTAATCCTTATGTTTATACATTTGGCAACTATGGAATTTATGATGCAAGTGGCAATGTCACTGACTTTGGAGTATATGACTTAGTAAACAACACAGCAGTTTTTACACAAGTCAGTGGAACAGAATTTGTTGTAAATAGTGTGAATCTAACAGGTCAAATACCAGTTGGTAGAAAAGTAGTTGTCACAAATAATGGAGTATTTAGTATTCCTGCAACAACACTCACAGTGATGTTAACAGGTGCTCCATCCTATCCAGCTAATAGTACATATATTGAGGTAGATGGAACTATTGTTCAAGCCACTGTAGATGGAGTCTGGAAGCTAGTTTATGAGTATCTAGGTGTTGGATGGGATGGTGATACAGTTATCCAAGGCAAAATAGATGCCTATGATTTTACTCTTGATCATATCCATGCACCATTAGGAACTGATGGAACATATGGAATTGTAGATCTTAAAGCTGCATTAACACAAGGAAGAAGTATTATTTATAAAAACTTATTGAAAACACAAGGCATGGAAGATACATATGCAGATTTTGCTACACCACCATAAGGGTGAGTTTAGCAATTACACCATTAGGAGGGTTAAATGGCAGTAGGAAAAGCTTTTTATTCAGATATTGATATCAAACTAGAGCCACAAACAGACGGTGATTTCACTAGAGATATCGAATATGATGCTGTTATAAATTCTCTTACAAACATATTTAATACTCAGCCAGGAACAAGAAGAATGCTCCCTGAATTTGCTGTAGATATTTGGGGATATCTCTTTGAACCCATGGATGAGATAACTGCTCATAGAATAGGTAATGATTTTCTAAGAGCCATTGAAACATGGGATGATAGAGTTATCGTACAAAACATTCACGTTCATGCTAATTATGATAGAAACCAATATGAAGTAAAGTTAACATTCAGAATTGAAGCAGGAAGAAGAGAAGTAACTGTTGACTTTATATTAAGCCCAGGAGGATAAGATGCCTACATTAATACCGGAATATTTACAAATTGATTTCAACACACTGGTATCTAGGCTAAAAGAGCAGATAAAAGACAGTGACATCTTCAGAGATACAGACTATGAAGGTGCTAATGTAACACTCATTGCAGAATTAATGGCATATATAGGAGAACTGCAAACTTTCTATACAAATAAAGTAGCAAAAAATATGTATATGGAAACAGCAGACATTTATGAGAACGTCCATAGACTAGCTACTCTTATAGGGTACGATCCTAAAGGTCATAGAGGGGCAAGAGGAACATGCTCTATTACAGTGTCAGCAGGTGTCAGTGTTGGAGATATATTAAATATTGATACCTGGAAACAAATTGAGTCTACTCAGTCAGATCCAGATACAGGTGAATCAATTCAGTATGCTACAACAGAAAGCTACACACTTACAGCTACAGAGGTGCCTTATAAATTCGACATATTCGTAAGACAAGGTAGTGTACTTAATTTTAGCTATACAGGTGATGATATTGTAAGCAATGAGCTTTTACTTCCTCTGGGGGATTATGGTTATGATGATAGTTTAATAGATGAACACAACACTATCGAAGTTAGAGTTGATGGTGATCTTTGGACTAGAGTTTCAGATTTTTTTGATTTGATTTCCGGTCTCCAAGAAACCAGGACTGTCTATAAATTTGAATATGATAAGTATCAAAGGTATAAAATTGTCTTCTCTTCACTTAGACAGGTTCCACAAGATTATCAAACAATTGAAATAACCTGTCTGCAATCTCTTGGTGAAAACAGTGGTGTTGGTCCGTATACAATTACTAGACCTGAAGATGAGTTTATTTATAACACAAATACTAGTTTATATCTTGCTAATTCAACTATTACATGTACAAATAGTGCAGCAACAGTTGGTGCAGCAAACCCAGAGCCAATTGACACAATCAAAGAAAATGCACAGGGTCAGTTACATGCACAGTTTAGAAATGTAACAGCTATTGATTATATCACAAACTTAAGTTAAAGGTCAGATATTATAACCTCCAATGTTTGGGGAGAACAGGAAGTGGCACCATCAGGTGATACCTCTGAATATAACAAGGTTCATATAGTTGTATATCCAAATCCATGGGGTTCAGCATCTATTGAAACTTCTGCTGCTTCAGGGGCAAATGGTGCAGAGTATATAGTACCATATAATTTTACTGATGTCTTCAAAGCTGATCTTGCTAATTATCTTGAAGCACGTAAAATTCTAACTGTTTATGAGCAATACGAATTACCTGTCTTAATTTACTTTAGATATGACATTGGTATTCGTATTCAAAGAACATATAGCTATGCATCAGTTAGAGATGCTGTAAGACGAAAACTAATTTACTATTTTGATCCTACATTAAGAAGTTTTAATGAACAGGTAAACTTTAGGGATCTAGAAAATTTTATACTTGATAGATCCATTGTATCTGAGGGAACATTGTTCTCAGATGCAGATACCTTTTCAAATGTTTCGGGTGTTAAAAACCTTATATTTAGAGATATTGATGTTCAAAATTCTATTGTCTATGAACCCAATCCATCAATGTTTCCAAGATATGTACATACACCATATGTAGGTGATAATAAATTAAGAACTATTGAGCTAGGTGTTGACCAATTTCCTGCTCTAGATACAGTAAATACTAGATTCTCACAAGAGGTATAATTATGCCACGATTTACAGATCCACCATATTTTCTATTAAAGAATTTTTTCGATGGTCAACAGGTTCCAGGAGCACCACCTGTTCTAGAATTAGATGATTCTGGTTATTGGTGGTCTGATACAGTTTGGCAAGATTGGGATGATTGGAAGTGGAAAGATGCAAATTTCTGGTCATGGGTAAGATGGGTAGTTTATACAGTAGGTGGATGGAGTGATGGTTGCTCTATGCATGGTCAATATCCTGGTGCTGGTCAGGGTCATGGTATTGTGGCAAAAGGTGGTGCAGGAACAGAACTTTGGGTACTGACCCCTGCAACAGGTGAGGATCAAGAATTTAAAAAAATTAAGATTCTTTTTAGTGAAATTGACGGTAACTTTTTTAGGTTCTTTAAAAATCATAATGTAGAGACACAAACATGGGAAGCTGGCTCTTCCGTATTCTTCAGAAAGAATAGCCTTTTCCATGAATGGCTAAGAGGTCAAAAGGATCTATACAAACGATATGTTAATACTGAAAGACCATTTATGTATTTTGGTCCTATATTTCCTATAGGTAATCCAACATCAGAGGGTGATCAATACTTCCATATTGAGTTTTGGGGATTAAAAGACTGGACCGTTGCTGCATTACCAATGTTGAATAGAACTGAAAGAATAAGAGAGTTGTTTAATCTTTACTTTGATAGGCTTCATCATGAAGCATATCAAGCATTAAAAGAGGTAGCAACCCTGTTAGATCCAATCGAATGTGACATAGATTATCTTGGATTAATATCACAGTTATTTAATGTTACTTTAGTTGAAGAAATACCAGATGAATTAAGAAAAAGACAATTTGTTGAAAGTATTATTAACTGGCTTAAAAGAAAAGGCACATATACATCAATTTTCTCTATCTTCCGTATTATGATGGGTAATACTTTCAATAGATTGAATATTTATGAAAGATGGCACAGAGGGAAAAATCCTCCTGGTGATGCAATAGGTGATCCAACTGTTACAAGTCCTGTTTTGCCATATTTTCAAGATTTCAATTATCTTGCTTATTATGGAATGGACTATACACCACCTGTTAGTGGTTCTTGTACTAATGGTGCAGGAGATGAGTATTATTCATCTCTTGGTGTAAGTGGTTATCCAGATACTTTTGGAACTCCAACAACTGGAGCACCAGCAAGTGCTGCAATGTATCTATCACCACATTATAAAGTAGAAATAGACTTATCATGTGAACCTCTTGGATCTGATTTCATTATAGATCAGTTCACTATAGAATCACTGGTAGATTATTTTGAATTAGTAAGACCTGTATCAAGAGTTTCACATTATCGTTATTTGTTATCACCTGTTACTAACTTTGATGGAGCCTGGATACCATTATATTCTGCTGAATACTCAGCAATTATGAACTCTATTATTACTGATCCTATTATTGGTGTTCTTCCTGGTGGTGCCATTCTAGTGCAAATTTATAACAGTGATGAATGGGATTTCTTTCATGGGTTAGGTACTGTAGATGTCATAGTTCAAGCTTTTGACAATAGTTATAATTTGATTTATCCAGAAGAGATTGTAGTTATAGATAACAATAATGTAAAAATTGTTTGGGATAGACCTGTATCAGGACAAGCATTTGCTTACCTTAAAGCAGGTACAGCATTTCATCAAGCAGCATCTAGCACTATTTGGAATGTTGTACACAATCAGGGACAATGGGATGTTCTTTCACAATATGACCATATTTTCACTGCCCCTGACCCTGATGAAAGAAGAAAAATGATTCCTATATCGGTAGATCTTGTAACTGATAATTCTCTTCAGGCACAGTTCAGTGAAGCAAGAGATGGATGGGCTATAACAACTACTGCTGATTATACACACCACCAAATAATACCTGCCACTGCATGGCAAGTTAATCATGGATTGCATGTAAAAGGTATTCAAATACAGGTGGTTGATAGTTCAAGAGAAATGATAATGCCCTCATCTATCACAATTCTAACAGATACTCAATGCTTAATTAACTTTGAGTCAGCACAGAATGGATGGGTATTAATTAAAGCTGTTGGTCAACCTCTAACTCAAACTTCAATTATAGATAAGATTGAACCTGGAGGTTATATAAAAGTTGGAAATGGAACAGGATTGGAAACATGGAATCCTGCTTTTAATAATGATTTAAAGAGTCCTGTATATACTGTTTATTGGCCAAATTGGTCAGTAACAAGACGAACATCAATGTTTCACTTCAATTGTGATTTTCTGGCACCTGGAGAAGAAACAAATGTTCCTGAAATTGGAATCTTTGATAGATTCAATAAACTATGGTTTTATACTAGATGTGATCCGGTCTACAAACCGTCTGATGTAGGGATTACATTACATTATAGAATAAGAAGATAAGGGAGAGATATCATGGCACGTATTCATTTCTGGTCATATTTGCTAAATGAAGAAGGGCAACCACTTCAAAATGCAGATGTAACAGTATATCTTGCTGGCACTGTTGTTCCAGCAGATATTTATTTACAAGAAGCAGGTGGTACATATACAGATACAGAGCCACAGCTAACAACCAACTCAGAAGGCTATTTTGAGTTCTGGATAGGGGATGTTAATGAAGTTGCAGGTTATGCCACACCACAGAAATTCAAACTCTCATGGGAGAAAATTGGTGTTGCTACCGGAATAATTGACTTCATTGATATTCTTCCTAATGCTCCACGATTCTATCATACAACACTTACAAGCTGGACTTCAGGGGCATCTGGCTACTATGGAGATGTAGGGCATGGTCTAAATAACCAATTCCCACTAGTTCAAGCATATGATGCTTCATCTAGAACAATAGTAGATCCACTATTGATTGAAACTATTTCAACATCAGTTACACGAATATGGATGATTAATAATACACAAACACTGGAGATTGCCGTTATAGGATAATGAAGCTTTTAAGATATCTTTCCCAATCAGATTCAGACGAAGAGAGAACCAAGTTCAGAGCACTTACTTGCAAACTTGTAGATAGAGAAACAGGTCATAAAGAGCTTGTTGAAAAAGTTGTAGAGAAGTATGAGCTTGGTAATGACATATTGGATCTTTATGAACTGTTAAATAAAGATCTTAGAAAGTATTATAAAGGAAAATACAAGTTCGACTTTACAATTGATGAGGGAGAACCTGTAGATAAACTTAAAATTAAGCCAGGAAGAAAGAAACATATAAAGAAAAAGGCTTATGAATTTGTGGATGTATTAGCAAAATGTCAAAGAAAATTAGAAAATTACTTGAAAGAACAGAAAAGTTAATTAACAAAATAACCAAATTGTGGTAAAATGATTTAAAGACTTTATATACTATTATCATAAAATGTGAGAGGTGTATACATGAAAAAATTTAGAAGAAAATACATATCCAACAAAGATCTACTACCTGAAGTAATTAGGTTTAAAGAAACTGGCATTGCATCAGAAGAACTAGGTAGTATGTTATTGAGCATTGGATATAAATATGCAACCAAAGGTAACTTTGCAAATTATACATGGATTGATGATATGGTCGGAGAAGCTATTCAAATCTGTCTCAAGTATCTCAAAAACTTTGATCCTAATAAACAAGAAAGACCTAATCCGTTTGCATATATAACAACTATTTTTAGACATGCTTTTATTAACTATATAAAGAGCCAGAGCAAACATAGCAGCATAAAAGATATTTGTTATCAAGAACGAGACAAACTTTTTGATGGTCCTATATATACTAACAAAGGCATAGACTATCAGAGACTACAAGAGTAAGGAGAGATAAATGTCTACTACAAGAGCATATGGAGCAAGAGCATTATATGGTGGTGGTGTGGGAGCAATGGACAAGATCCATGGTGATAGATTGGTTGACCAGGATAAATGTTTTGTTGCAACTGAAACTGCCATATATGTCTACAATCTAGATGAAAACTCTGGAGCACCAGAGGATGTTCCAAAGATAATTGCACCTGATACTGAATTAGGTAGTGGTGGAAATAAAAGATGGGTACTTATAGGGCAGGTTACAGATTCTCAGAAAGGTAGAGAATCACTGGCAAACGGAATAGTACAAGTAGGTGTTACTTTCGACTATCCATTTGATGATCTAAACTTCCAGATAGTTGTGAATCTTTTAAATTCTGTTGATTCACCACCATCTCAATATGCACTAACTATTTCTGCAAAAACTGTAAATGGGTTTACAGTTGATTTCTCAGGTGCTCTAGATTCAGCTAACTATGAATTACACTGGATAGCAACCAGAGATCTAATACTATAAAAGGGAGTAAATAAAATGGCTAGATTTAAGGAAAGACATCTAAGAGTAGATGATGAAGAAAAAATTATATTTGGTTCTCTTGGACAGAATGAAGTAAAATATCTGCCAGGATTAGGGGAGGTAGTATGGTCAGAAAATGTTGGCCTAAGTGCATATCCTCCTGTTGAAGACAGGCATTTTGTTCCAAAACGATATGTTGATGAGGGACCAGAAAGACTTGGTTTAGATACATTTGAACCTTTAGGTTTTGTTGATCAATATATTCACTCCATAACTGAATTTGATGAAGCCACTAGAACCTTTACAATTACTCCCACAGGTTATCCAGGTGGTGACTATGACATTTATCTTGGTGGAAGAAAATTTACTATTACAGAGCCAAAAACTGTAACAATTCCAAATCTTGAAGGGTTGCATTTTATATATTACGAGAGAATAGGAACTGGCTCACAAACACCTAGTGCTAATCTCACAACAAGCCAAGTTCCATGGCAATTTTGTGAACATGCATTTGCTGCAATAATCCATTGGGATACCGTTAATCAAAAAGCTATATTGTTTGGTGAAGAAAGACATGGTGTGACAATGGATTGCTCAACACATGAATATCTTCACACAACTGTCAATACCAGATATAGATCCGGTTTATCACTTACAATTGCAGCTACAGGTACTCCATCAGGCTTTGATGGAAGCAGTGATTCTCAGGCTGAAGTTGCACTTTCAGATGGTATGTTAATGGATGAAGATATCACTATTGATATTAAAAACTCAGCAATACCATCTGATCTTTGGGAGCAAATATTAGATCCTATTGCCCATTTACCTGTTTATTATAGAAGTGGTGCTTCAGGATATTGGAGAAAATCAAATGCAGATGAATTTCCATTACTCTGGTCTGGTTCAGAAGCAACTTCAGGCTTTGCATATACATTACCTGCATGGAATGATCCTGACAATAGTTTTAGCTTAACTGAAGCTACAAGTGGATGGTTCATTGCCACATGGGTAATGGGAACAAACGATAAAGATGAACCTGTAGCAATTATATGTGGTCAAAGAGAAGATGGATCACTTGAAGCAGCAGAAAATGGAAATCAGCTTAATTCACTTTCATTCGGTACTTTTCCATTTACTGA
>SMTZ1_10005874_pt1 | contig 12355 bp, 11 predicted proteins | sample DeeMarSWOR136_30_FD_25667 | JGI IMG/M metagenome (IMG submission 25667) | reverse complement strand
AGAGATTCCCGCAAAAAACATGCGGGAATGACAGCCTCTTGATAGGAATTGGAAAAATCATGAGTAAAAATATTAATCTGACTAAGTAGTAATAATATACTGAATATTTATATTTTCTTTGATTTAAGTCATTGAATTTAAAGACATAGAATATAGATATAAATTTGAGCTTATCAATAATATCATGAAATGGCTGCCGAATGATTTTAATTTTGAGACAGGTGCGATTTTAAATTTTTGTAAACCTGGGGGTAAAAGTTCATTCTGGGTCGTTAAAAAAGTTAGAAATCTAGTAAAGACAAAAGTAGGACATGCAGGAACATTAGATCCATTTGCTGAAGGCGTTCTTTTGATTTGTACTGGCAGGGCTACTAAACAAGTATCCAGATTAATGGATCTGCCCAAAGAATATATAGGTGAAATTGCCTTAGGAGTAGTTACAGATACCGATGACAGAACCGGTAAAATTATTAATCAACAGGAAGTGCCTGAGCTAAATATTGAAGCGTTAAAAAATTTGTGCAGGGATTTTGTCGGAAATATTTATCAGGTCCCGCCCATGTTTTCCGCAAAAAAGCTAAAAGGTAAACGCTTATATCAAATAGCTCGCTCAGGCAAAGTGATTGAAAGAGATGCAAAATTGGTACACATCGAGAATATTGACATCTTATCGTTCATTAATGCAATTATAAAAATAAGAATAAACTGTTCTAAAGGCACTTATATCCGAGCTTTGGCTCGAGATATTGGTCAAAAAATTGGCTGTGGGGGACATCTTAAATCGCTAATTCGCACTAAAATTGGAGAATATGAGCTAGCCGAATCATTAACATTAAGCCAATTCGAGCAAATTTTGAATCTGGGATTTAAAAATAATAAACAGGATTTGTTTAATCATTTGAAGTTTATTTAGAAAAAAATACCTCTGAATTTTAGACGTAAAACGATCCTCCTGTTTCTGCATCTCTTGGAAAGAGAGGGGGTTAAGCGGGAGAGTTCAAAGGCTCTGGATTCAGAAATCTTGTAGTTCCTCTGTGATTAGTTGTTGTGGATGATTTTATGCTGGTATGAAAATATTTAGAAGTTTAGATGAAATTCGTCGCAATGATAATTGTGTTTTAACCACTGGTACGTTTGATGGTGTTCATCTTGGACATCAATCAATTATAGAAACTTTAATTAAGTCGGTCTATCATCAAGGTGAGTGTTCAACAATCGTTACCTTCGAACCTCATCCGCAATTTGTTGTAAGGTCCCCCAAAAGAGATAATTTAAGACTTCTAACAACAATTGATGAAAAGATATCTATTCTTGAAAGGTCAAAAATTGATCGTTTAATTATTTTACCTTTCGATCAAAATTTTGCCCAATTAAGCTCAGAAGAATTTATTGAGAATATTCTTATTAAAAAAATTGGTTTTAATAAAATAATTATCGGCTATGATCATGCTTTTGGAAAAGACCGACAGGGAAATTATGAAATATTGAAAGAACTGAGTAAAAAATATAATTACTCAATCACGGTTATGCCACCCTTATCAGTTGATGGTGTGATTGTCAGTAGTACTGGTATCAGAAAGTTGCTAGGGAATGGTAATGTTGAATTAGCAGCAAAATGTTTAGGTAGAAATTATCACTTGAGCGGCAGTGTTATCAGGGGTGAAGGAAGAGGCAAAACTTTAAATATACCTACCGCAAACATCAAGCCGATTGCGATTGAAAAATTGATCCCAAAAGATGGGGTATATGCTGTTTGGGCAAAGTTTGAAAATCAGAAATTTAAGGCAGTACTTTACATTGGAACAAAACCCACGTTTTTTAATAAAGATCGATCGATTGAATTACATCTTTTTAGTTTCTCAGGCAACCTCTATGGAAAGAAATTAGAAATAGAATTCAAAGCTAAGATTCGTGATGATTGCTACTTTGAAAAAGTCGAAAAATTAATTAAACAAATTGAAATTGATAAACAGAAGACATTAGAAATACTAAAATCAGGAGATGGTTATGCCACTGACTAAGGAACAAAAGATCAAAATATTCAAGGAGTTTGGAGAAAACGAACAGGACACTGGAAATACAAAGAGTCAGATTGCTCTCTTAACCAGTCGCATCACTGAGCTTTCAGATCATTGTAAAATGAATCCTAAAGACCATCATTCACGCAGAGGTTTATTAAAGCTTGTCGGACAACGTCGAAGATTATTACAATATCTGCAAAAGAAAAATCTCGGAGAATACCGAAACTTGATCCAAAAATTAGGTATCAGGCGTTAATAATCGATTCATGTTATAAGTTTTTTTATTTGAAACATGATTGGTCTTTGTTCTGCAGAGGAGAATAGAATAATTGATCGAAGTTGAAAATCTTACCCGTTATTTTGGAAATGTAACCGCTATTGAAGATGTAACGTTTACCGTTGAGAGAGGAGAGATTCTCGGATTTCTTGGTCCGAATGCAGCAGGAAAAACAACCACGATGCGCATTCTGACATGTTTTTTACCTGCCTCTAAAGGAACAGCAAGAATTGCGAACTTTGACGTTTTCCAGGCTCCATTAGAGGTTAAACAAAGAATCGGATACCTACCTGAAAATCCTCCCCTATATGATGAAATGACCGTTTATTCCTATCTTGATTTTATCGCAAAGATTAAAGGAATAGAAACCCGGCAGCGAAAGCAAAAAATTAATGCAGCAATTGAAAAAGCAAATCTTGACGATACAATAGGTACTATTGTTAAACATCTTTCCAAAGGTTATAAACAACGACTGGGAATTGCCCAGGCAATTATCCATGAGCCTGAAGTATTAGTTCTTGATGAACCAACTATTGGTCTTGATCCCAAACAAATAATTGAAGTGCGGGAGCTGATCAAAAGCTTCGCTGGAAAACACACGGTTATTCTTAGCACTCATATCTTACCGGAAGTGAGTATGACCTGTCAGCGAGTCGTTATTATCGATAACGGTAGAGTCGTTGCCCAGGATAGACCAGAAAATTTAGTGGCGAAATTGAAAGGATCAGAACAGATTACGGTTGTTGTTGGTGGACCGGAATCTCAAGTCCACTCCTGTTTATCCCAGATCGAAGGTGTTACTCAAGTTTCTGTTGTCCAAAAGGCCGCCAATGACAAAATTACTTATTCAGTAGCTAGTTCGATACAAGTTGATGTGACTAAAGAACTGGCGAAAGCGATTGTAACCAATGGCTGGGACCTTTATGAATTGAAGAAAGCTGAGATAAGCCTGGAAGAGATCTTCCTACGATTAACAACGCAAGAAAAGGAGGTATATAATTAGTGCAAAAAAGTTGGGCAATATTTGAACGTGAATTAAAATCATACTTTGTTTCTCCAATTGCCTATGTTGTCATAGCACTTTTTGTTGCAATATCAGGGATATTCTTTTACTTAATTTTATCCTCGTTCGTTCAACGATGTTTTGAGGTCGATATGTATGCCCAACAATGGCGACAAATCTCTCCACCGATGAATATCCATGAATGGGTAACGCGTCCTTTTTTCGGCAATGTGACACTGTTTGCTTTAATGATTTTGCCCTTGATTACGATGAAACTTTATGCTGAAGAAAAGAAAACTGGTACAATTGAATTATTACAAACATCCCCAATCACAAATTTTCAAATATTGGTTGGTAAATATGCAGCAGCGCTTATGCTTTATATTTTAATATTGTCATTGACGTTAATATATATGCTGTTTTTATTTTTGTATGGAAACCCGGAAATTGGTCAGATTTTTTCAGGGTATTTAGGGATGTTTTTAATTGGTGGAAGTTATCTGGCAATAGGGCTGTTATTTTCAACCTTAACAGATAATCAGATTGTTGCTGCAGTAAGTACAATTGCAGTAATTTTAATATTTTGGTCAGTTGGCTGGCTATCAGGATTTTTAAATCCTACATTGGGTAAAATCTTAAGCCATCTCTCCTTAATCGAACATTTTGATGATTTTGCAAAAGGTGTGATAGACTCCAGGAATGTAATTTATTATCTGAGCTTCATTGTTATGAGTCTATTCTTGAGTTTTGTCTCAATAGAATCTGCCAGATGGCGGGGGAGCCAATGAAAGATTGGATTAAATATAGCGGATATTCAGGTCTGATTTTAATACTTATATCTCTTTTAATGTTGGCGGTAACGTATAGTTGGTCGCTTGTGAATTGGATATTGCTTGGCATTGGATTTGTACTCATTTTTTTATTTATGGGGAAGGAACAAAAAAATGTTAAACAATTGCTTACAACCCGCTCATTTAAATATAGCAGCAATGTCGTTATAATATTTCTTATCGTGTTAGGGATTATTGTACTTATAAATATTATTTTAGTTAGACACAATTTTCGTTGGGATACGACAAAAGGAAAACTTTTCAGTCTATCGCAACAAAGTAAAAAGATCGTTCGTTCATTAGCAGAAGATGTTTATGTAACAGCATTTTTTCGCCCGGCTAATCAGAAAAATATTGAAGACTTGTTATCTGAATATTCAAATCATTCCAATCGATTTAAATATGAAATTATTGATCCAGATGCTAATCCTGGTTTGGTTAAACACTACAATATAGAAAATTATGGCACTATTATTTTTGAATATAAGGATAGGATCGAACGAACAAAGGAAAGCACAGAACAGGAAATTACAAATGGATTAATCAAGGTCACTCGTGAAGCGGAGAAGAAAATATATTTTACCATGATGCATGGTGAAAGTGATATAGATGATATTAATCCTGAAGGATTTAATGAAGCAAGGAAAGGGATTGAAACTGAAAATTATAAAGTTGAAAAACTATTTTTAGCTGAAAAACAAAAAGTCCCTGAAGATTGTTCGGTTTTGATTATCGCTGGCCCTAAGAAGGATTTGTTGGAAGTTGAATATCAAGCAATTAACCAATACCTGAGGAAAAGTGGCAAGCTTTTGGTGTTGCTAGATCCGGATCAGCCCGATCTAAATAAATTACTTGGAAAATGGGGCTTTGAAATCGGTGATAATACAATTATTGATACCTCGCCAGTTGGACAGTTATTTGGAGCTGGATATGGAAGCCCCCTGATTGCTAATTACGAATCTCATAAGATTACAGAAGACTTTAATCTGATGACAATATTTCGATTGGTGAGATCGGTTACTCCAGCAACAGAACCTGATTCAGGAATTTCTGTAAAATCTTTAGCTTACACTTCCGAATTTCCTGCAAGCTGGGGTGAAACGAATCTGGTGGAAGAAGAAATTCAGTTCGATGAAGGAAAGGATTTGAAAGGACCGGTTTCACTTGCTGCTGTTGCTGAAAAAGAAATATCAATTCAACCAGATAGTATCACTGAAAATGAATCATCAAAAATTCTCAAAACAAGAATAGCAGTATTTGGTGATTCGGATTTTGTGACAAATGCCTACTATCATTTTCAAGGCAACGGCGATCTCTTTTTAAATACAGTTAGTTGGTTGGCTGAGCAAGGAGATCTTATTTCCATTCGGGCTAAAGAACCCGAAGATAATAGAGTATCACTAACAATGCAACAATCTCAGATCATCTTTTGGTTTGGAGTTGTTCTTCTCCCTTTATCTATATTGGTGACTGGAATAGTAATCTACGTTCACAGAAAATAAATAAAGATCAGATTATGAAACCAAAGAAGACAATTATTTTATTTATTATTTTTTTAGCATTATTAGCTTATGTTTACTTTTTTGAGATTCAGGGCGAGAAGCGAAAACAAGTAGAGAAAGAGAAAGAAGAAAAAGTAATAGACTTCGATAAAGACCAAATATCAGGATTATCCTTTTTAACTTCTGGAATAATAATTGAGAAAGAAAATTCACATTGGAAAATTTCCTCTCCTGTCAAAACCAATGCTGATCAATCAGCAGTTGAGAGCATATTGAACTCTTTCGATTGGCTAAAAAAAGAGCGATTCGTTTCTGATAATCCCACTGATTTTAATCAATTTGGTTTATCTCCATATCAATCAGCATTAGCCATCAATCATGAAGGAAGTAGCGATACATTATTTTTTGGCGATAATAATCTCGATAATACCAAAGTCTTTTACCGTAATAGTGGATCAAACAATGTATATCTTGTACCTAAGACTTTACATGTTAATGCTTCAAAATCACTTTACGATTTACGGGATAAATCTGTTCTTAATTTTGACAAGAATGAAATAATAAAAATTGTGATCGAGAAAAAGCAACGTGTATTCTCATGTTTAAAGGATAAAGATAATAAATGGTGGTTAGAGTATCCAATTAAGGGTTTCGGGGATGAAGATAAAATTGATGATATACTGAATAAACTTGCCGATACAAAAGTCACTCAATTCATCTCGGAAAAAGCCAATAATCTAAAGAAATACGGTCTTCGAACTCCCTGGTTAGCCGTCTCATTGTTCGATAGTACTCAGACAAAACAAATGAGGCTATACGTAGGTAACAAGGAAGAGAAGGGCTATTATGCTAAAGATGAAGCCAGGTCCTCGATTTTCCTTGTTGATTCAAGTTTCGTTGTTGAATTGGATGTAACACTTTTCGATTTGCGAGACAAGACGATTGTTTCATTTGAAAATGATTCTGTTGCAGACTTAACAATTGAATATTATGATTTTACTTTCCATTGCGTGAAAGACAGCAGCAAGAAATGGTGGATGACAGTGCCTGATTCAGGTTTAGCAAAGCCCTGGAAAATATCCTCTTTACTTTATGATATAAAAAATATAGAAGTTGCCCGATTTTTAGATAAACCGGTCCGATCAGATAATTTCTACGGTTTTAATAAGCCATTAATAAAAATGATTTTAAAAAGCGAGAATAAGATTTTAGCTGATTTAATAGTTGGAGATGAAGTTAATGATTATATTTATTTAAAAAATAATCTAACAGAAGAAGCTTATCAGGTAAAAGCGAATGTAAAAGATAAAATGACTGTGAATCCGCAAGTATTTCTGGAGGATGGTGAATAGCAAAATGAACTTTGAAATTATATCACTAATCAAAATAAGCATTAAGTGTTAACACAAAATTGGAGCTTAGAAAAATGATCTATAAAAAAGAAATGACCTTGGGAGGAAGAAACTTATCAATTGAGACTGGTAAATTGGCAAAGCAGGCTAACGGATCAGTTATTGTACAATACGAAGATACCATAGTTTTAGCTGCTGCGGTTGCCGCTAAAAAACCTTTAAAAGATGTCGATTTTTTCCCCCTTAGCGTAGAGTATCGAGAAAAAGCCTACGCAGCAGGTAAAATCCCGGGTGGGTATTTTAAACGAGAGGGCAGACCAAGCGAAAATGAAGTCTTAAGTGCTCGAATCATCGATCGCCCCCTCAGACCATTGTTTCCTGATAATTTTAAAAATGAAGTTCAAATTATGGTATTTGTTCTTTCTGCAGATAGAGAGAATGATCCAGATGTGTTAGGGGTTATTGGTGCATCGGCTGCACTTTCAATTTCGGACATACCTTTCCTTGGACCAATGAGTGCAGTCCGGGTCGGAAAAATTAATAGTGAATTCATAATTAATCCTACTTATAATGAAATTGAAGATAGTAATATTGACTTAGTGATTGCTGGAACCGAGGATTCAATTGTGATGGTTGAAGGAGAATCACAGGAGATATCTGAAGATGAGATGATAGCTGCACTTGATTTTGGGCATCAGCATATTAAACAGATCTGTGCTCTTCAAAATGAATTGATCGCCGAAATCAGCAAGCCCAAAATGGAAATTATTGTCGAGCAACTCGATGAAAATCTGTTGAACCAGGTTCATCAGATTGCAGAACCTCGACTACAAGAGATCATCACAATTCAAGAAAAATCTGAGCGATCGACTGCTTTTTCAGAGCTTGTCGAACAATCGCAATCATCATCCGAAGAACAATATCCTGAATCGGCTCTAATAATAAAAGAAGAAATCGAAAAGATACAGAAGCAGTTTGTACGCAGTATGATTCTAAATGAGAACAAGCGTTTAGATGGTCGCCAGCCTGATGAAATTCGACCTATTACCTGTGAGCTTGGCCTGTTACCACGGGCTCACGGCTCTGCCTTATTTACAAGGGGGCAAACCCAGGCACTTGCCGCAACTACCTTAGGAACCAAGATGGATGAGCAGAAAATGGATGAGTTGGAGGGTGAATTTTATAAAAGCTATATGTTACATTATAATTTTCCATCTTTTAGTGTTGGAGAAGTCCGTCCCATCAGGGGACCAAGTAGACGAGAAATTGGGCATGGAAATCTTGCTGAACGAGCTATAAAGCATGTCATTCCTGGAGATGCTGTGTTTCCATACACGATTCGAATCGTATCAGATATTTTGGAATCCAATGGTTCCTCTTCAATGGCAACAGTATGCGCTGGATCGTTATCTCTTATGGATGCAGGGGTACCAATTAAAGGTGCTGTTGCTGGTATAGCTATGGGCATGGTAAAAGAACAGGATCGATATGTAATTTTGAGCGATATTCTCGGTGACGAAGATCATCTCGGTGATATGGATTTTAAAGTCGCTGGCACAAGAAATGGTATTAATGCTTTTCAAATGGATATTAAAACAAAAGGAATCTCATTGGATATCTTGCGAGAAGCCCTGGAGCAGGCAAAACAGGGGCGACTTCATATTCTTGAAATTATGGATCAAACCATCGAAAAACCCCGGTCTGAATTGTCCTCGTATGCACCTCGAATTCTGATTTTTAAAGTAGATGTAAATCTAATTGGTACGATTATCGGACCAGGTGGAAAAACAATCCGAGAAATTATCGATAAAACTGACGTCGCGATTGATATTAGCGATGAAGGTGTTGTAACGATAGCTTCAGTTGATCCAGAAAATGGGTTTCGGGCTAAAGAAATTATTGAAAACCTTATTCGGAAACCAGAGGTTGGGATGGTCTATACTGGCAAGGTTAAACGTATCACCAGCTATGGAGCATTTGTTGAAATATTACCTGGCAAAGAAGGATTGCTTCACATATCTCAGATTGAGCATAGCCGTATTAATCGTGTCGAGGATGTGCTCAAGGTTGGAGATTCAGTCCAAGTAAAACTACTTAAAATTGACGAGCAGGGAAAGCTGGACTTAAGTCGAAAAGCATTAATTGAACGTAGCCCGGGTGACAGTGAGCATAGAACATATCGAAAAAAGTTTTGAAAAATTTAAACTCAATAGTTGACAAAATAACTCTTGCAGCCAATCAAATGTACTTTTAGGAGGGATTTATTATGATTATCGGAGTGCCAAAGGAAATTAAAGCTAATGAAAACCGCGTTGCGTTGCAATCCTCTGGCGTTGAGATGTTAAAACAGAATGGTCATACAGTACTCATTGAAACCGATGCTGGCTTCGGCAGTGGATTTGAAGATAAGACCTATAAAAAAGCAGGAGCAGAAATTTTAGCAACACCAAACGAAGTATTTGAAAAAGCTGATATGATTATGAAGGTCAAAGAACCTTTACCTCAAGAATATGATTTGATTCGAGAAGGACAAATCGTATTTACATACTTTCATTTTGCTGCCTCCAAAGAACTTACCGAAGCAATTATGAAAACCAGGTGTATTGCTATTGCTTATGAAACGATCGAAAAAGAAGATGGCAGTTTGCCATTACTCAATCCAATGAGTGAAGTTGCTGGTCGCTTGTCAATTCAAGCCGGTGCCCGATGTCTCGAAAAAGTATCTGGTGGCCATGGTATTTTATTAGGTGGCGTAACCGGTGTTGCACCTGCCAAAGTTGTAATTATCGGTGGAGGAATTGTTGGAACCAATGCCGCTCAAATGGCTGCCGGTCTTGGAGCAAATGTGGTTGTATTGGATATCAATATCGAACGACTCAGATTTCTCAACCATGTTCTTCCAGCAAATGTAACAACCATGATGTCCACTCCAGAAAATATCCGCCAGCAAATCGCAGATGCAGATTTAGTCGTGGGCGCCGTGTTAATTCATGGAGCCAAAGCTCCTCATTTAATTACCCGGGATATGCTCAAGTTAATGAAAAAAGGTTCTGTTATTGTTGATGTCGCTGTTGACCAGGGAGGTTGTGTCGAAACCATCCATCCAACAACACATGCGGAGCCGACCTATGATGTGGATGGAGTAATCCATTATGGAGTTGCCAATATGCCAGGCGCAGTACCTAAAACCTCTACAATTGCATTAACAAATGTCACACTTCCCTATGCAAGAGAGATTGCGACTAAAGGTTATCTCGAAGCCATCAGGGCGAATAGGGAAATTGCTTTAGGTGTAAATATTATTAATGGCAAAGTTGTATACGGACCGGTAGCTGAAGCTTTTGATTTGCCTTATGTACCACTGGAGGAAGTAATTAGGGGCTTATAGCATCATATCATCGACCAATTTGTTGTCGATGATTTTTTAATTTCATTTTAGAAATTCAGGTTAAATAATAATCTTCGGGGTGTTGTTGGGTGTATGTGCCAATATTAGCTTATCATAAGGTGAGTAATAATTTCGAATGGGGCATCAATAATGTGTCGATTCAGGCTTTTGAATCACACATTAAATTCTTAAATCAAAATAATTATTATTCAATTTCTTTAGCGCAGTATTGCACCGGCAAATATCAACTAAATTCCGGTCAGCACCCCGTTATCATTACCTTTGATGATGCAGACGAGTCGGTTTTTCAACATGCTTTTCCAATCTTAGAATCTCATAACTACACAGCAACTGTTTTTGTCATTTCAGATTATGTCGGTAAGCTCAATTCATGGGACACAAATTTAGGCGGAATTCAGTCAAGACATCTATGCTGGGATCAGATAATCAAACTCTCAAGTGAGGGATGGGAAATCGGTTCTCATACAACAACTCATCGGGATCTTGTCTGCTTATCTTCGAAAGAAATAAAAAACGAACTTCAAAAATCAAAAGAGGTAATCACCAAAAAACTTGATAAACCTGTAAATTATCTCTCTTATCCTTTTAATCGTTTCAATGAGAGAATAATATCATTTGCGCAATGTATTGGCTATTCAGGAGGCTGTGCGTTATCAGTTAACAGAAATTTGAGAGGCTTAAATAGCAAATTCAATATCCAGCGTTATGGTGTCTATGCAATTGACACGTTATATTGTTTTAAACGGAAATTGTTGAACTCAAAAATAGAACAGATAAAGCAGCGGATAATTTGTTTTGCGTCAAGAGGTACAATCTTGTATAAGCGATTGAAAAAATAAAAAAAATCTATTGATTTTTTAACGAAAAATTGTTATATATATAGTACTTTTAGGGAGTGTGATTGAATAACTTTCTCATTTATATTTTGTTGGCCTTGAAAAAATAAAGATTTACAAAACTATACGGTGTAACCTATTTTATCTCACTCCCTTAAAATGCTGGATGCCAGCAGTATGAAAAACAAATCAATTAAAAAGCTTTACTATTCCATCAGTGAAGTCAGTAAAATTACATCGCTAAAGCAATACGTACTTCGATTCTGGGAGACAGAATTTCCCGAACTAAATCCGCCTAAAAACCGAGCAGGCAATCGAATCTATCGCTTGAGTGATATAAAACTGATTTTTCTGATCAAAAAGTTGCTCTATGAGGACAAGTATACCATCGAAGGTGCACGTCAGAAATTGAAAACGCTCTCTCAAATAGAATCATCACAAATCACGATGCCCTTGCAGGAGAGCAAAGAAGATTTGGTCAGCTCTTTGAAAAAGGATCTGCGGGAGATTTTGGATATTTTGGATGGGAAGCAGTGATTGGATTGGAGTAATGGACTAATGGATCAATGAAGCAACAGCTTGAATTTAAGAAAATGCTAAATATCTAACTTCAAAATCCAAATAATATCCAATCATCAATATTCAAAACATCACATTTTCAGCGTCAGATGTTTGAGGTTTGGGAATTTGAAAATTTTAGATTTATTTGTAATTTGAGTATTATGATTTGGTGTTTTCGATAAAAAGTGTATATTATATAAGAGGAAATTTAAAGAATAAACCTTCTTATATAATTGAGCTAAAAAATTAATCGAGGTGTGACCTCCCGACAAGGCGGGAGTAGCGCACTTGACTGGGGGTCAAGGGGTCGCTGGTTCAAATCCAGTCGCCCCGACTGCTTAGAATAGCCGTAACTGTACGAAATTTGAGACATTACGGCTATTTTTTTGCCTGAAAAAAATTAGTACCTGTTAGTATCATTTAGTATGATTTGGTATTATTTTGGGCAGGATTTGGGCAGTCGAAAAATTAAGCCTTTCTATGTTAAAATTGATTTTTTGCTTGCTTTCTTAGAAATTTTGCATTATATTTCTTCTTGCCGAGTCAGCTATCCTTTTCTAAATG
>SMTZ1_10008825_pt1 | contig 12357 bp, 12 predicted proteins | sample DeeMarSWOR136_30_FD_25667 | JGI IMG/M metagenome (IMG submission 25667) | reverse complement strand
ACACACTCAAGTGAAAGCCTGAGAGCAGCAGCTTTGGGGCAACCGTTTCCTTGGCCATCATTTCTAGCTCTTCTGGGGTTCGGTTTAGTTTTCTTCTCAGCGAGCCTATTGGCTTTAAAGAGAGTTAGTGTTTAATTTTCGTGCTCAAAGCAGAACATGGTCCTCCATATACATAGTTAACTAGAAGTTTGCCGCGATCTTGACTGGGTGGTTCGAAAAAGATTTTTGTATGAATTACCTTTTCAATTGTGTGATTTTCCAAACTTACTTTTTTTGGCCGAAAACGCTTTTCCATTATCATTTTTTTATATAGCGGTTTAAACACAAGTAATGCAAGGAACGATTTCTCACTCTCAACCACCATAGTAGGCACAAAAACGTCGACAAGGTTAAATAACTCTTGGGAAAAACTTTCAGGAGTGAATTAGGATGCCTTGCACTGTTATTTTAGGCGCCTTCTGGGGAGACGAAGGCAAAGGAAAAATTATCAGCTACCTCGCCCTGAAAGATAAACTTGATTTCTGCGTGAGAACAGGCTCAGTTAACGCCGCACACACTGTTTGGAGGGAAGGAAAACGTTACGCCCTACACATGGTTCCAGCTGCTTTTCTTTATAAAAAATGCCGTTTGCTGGTTGGTGCAGGAGCAAACGTTCACGTCGCCAAATTCTTCGAAGAATTAGAGTTAACCAAAGTTAACGACAGAATGAGTATTGACCAGATGGCGTCTATAATTGAGGAGAAACACACTATTCAAGATAAAAACAGCGCTGTCAACAAAGGCATAGGCACCACAGGCTGGGGCGTTGGCCCAGCCCTTGAAGAACGTGCAAGAAGAACAGCCAAACTTGCAAAGGATATCCCTGAGCTTAAGCCTTATCTTGCGAATGTGGCAACAGAGATTAACGAAGGCTTAGACGCGGGTAAAAAAGTTCTGTTGGAAGGAACGCAAGGCTTCATGTTGTCGCTTTTTTACGGTACCTACCCTTATGTGACTGGAAGAGATACAGGCGCCGCAGCCATATGCTCCGAGGCAGGAGTAGGCCCAACAAGAGTTGACGAAGTTCTCATAGTTTACAAGTCCTTCATGACCCGTGTTGGCGCTGGACCAATGCCTGGAGAAATGACAAAAGAAGAGGCAAAAAAGAGAGGTTGGTTTGAAACCGCCGCGGGAACAGGTCGTGACAGACGTTCAGCTCCATTCGATTTTGACTTAGCTCGCAGAAACGCTAAAATAAACGGTGCAACACAGGCCGCCTTAACAAAGCTGGACTGTATATACCCCGAATGCCGTAGTGCCCAAAAATTTGAGGAACTCTCCGAGGACGCGAAACAGTTTGTAAAAGAAGTTGAAGGGAGAACTGGAGTACCCATATCTCTGATTGGCACTGGACCCGAAGCGCTAGATATAATCGATAGAAGAAGATAGCAAACTTTTATTTCCATAACTTACCTTTGTTCTGTCTAAGAGAGTGATGAAATGCATATACCTAATGCTCATATTAAAGCTTCAACCAGCCTTTTTGCGCTTCTATTTGCTGCAGGCTTACTGGTTGGTGCACTAGCGACTTTTTACGTAACTTTTCAGGAAACGAACAAGCTTAGTGACCAAGTTGCAGATTTGCAGAACCAACTGTCAAATCTCAGCAGCTTTGATAACGCTACGTACCAGAACGTTACCATTTATCAGAACTCAACTTCCCTAGCAACCATCTACGCGAATGTAAGCCGATCCGTGGTTTTGGTACAAGGAACAACAAGCGACGGGTCGGTGCAAGGCTCAGGCTTCGTCTACAAATTTCAAGACAGAATGGTTGTGATAACCAACTACCATGTTGTGCATGACACGTCAGCTTTAAGTGTGACCTTCTCAAACGGGAACGGATACCCAGCCTCAGTTCTTGGCACCGATCCATACGCGGACCTGGCAGTCATTTCGGTTGACGCTCCCGCTACAGAGTTTGCACCTGTGAAGATCGTAAGCTCGTCCGCGCTACGCGTAGGTGAACCAGTTATCGCCATAGGAAACCCATACGGCTTGGTAGGCTCACTAACCACTGGCGTAGTAAGTGGGCTAGGCAGAAGCATCACAGAAGAAGATTTTGCAGGAGGCTTTTCAATTGCCAACATAATACAAACAAGCACGCCCATAAACCCTGGAAACTCTGGTGGTCCTTTGTTGAACGCTGTTGGAAATGTTGTAGGTATAACAACTGCCATAGTCTCTGATTCGCAGGGCCTAGGCTTTGTTGTTCCATCGAACACAATTCTAAGGGAAATCGCCTCCCTAATAGACTCCGGAGCTTATAGCGGGCACTCTTATATGGGCGTGTCAGGGCAGGACATGAGCTATAACACAGCCCAGCAAACTGGCGCCAGTGTTACTTATGGCTGGAGAATCGCTTCGGTTACCACAGGAGGTCCTTCGGACGGCATACTAAACGTTAATGACATAATAATCGCCTTGAACGGAACGCCAATTAGAAACAACGATGATCTAGCAAGCTACCTCGAAGAGAAAACTCAGCCAGAGCAGAGTCTGGTTCTCACAGTGGTGCGAGGCAGTTCAACAATCAACGTAACTGTTATTCTAGGAACAAGACCCTCACCTCCAACATAACTTTAGTTTAAGCCCATATTTCTTTATTAGAAACTACTTCATACAAGAAAATCGAGGCTGATTCAATCACAGATATGTGACACAAACCTCTTCACTTGGTTATCGAAATGGAGAACGACAGTGCAAAATACTTGAAAAGTTTACCTCGTTCGGGCTTAAGCATCTACAGGCGGTGGACATTAGAAACTCAAGCAGTGGTTCAGTGAAGCATCCGATAGAACTTGACCGTTAACAAGTCAGGAGAATCCCAAAAGACTTAGTTTGTTGCTTCTTGGAGCAAACCGGATGGCAAACCTTCTTTTTTATTCGAAAGCGAAGGCTGTGTCGGAAGCCTTCTATGTGAAAAATAATGATTTACCCCTATTATTGGTGTTTTCGTGGTATGAGCAGAAATCGGTTGCCATATTGCTGTCATTGCTTTTCTTGGGCATAAAAAAATCCGAATCGGACCAAGCCTTCACGCTTTCATAACACCAAGTATACTCAAAGTCCTAGTTGAAAAGTTCAACATTATGCTGATAACAACCCCTGAAGAAAACTTGGAATCAATCATGAATTATCCTGTTTATTGGACACAAGGGTCCATAATTTTTACAGTCTCTTTTTTCTCACATTTTTTGGCGCGATGATGATGTTGTGCATGTTCACCTTTCTTCGATCGGAACAAAAGGTCTACCGTATTTGCCAATATACTTCGATGAAGGACGAAGGAGAACTGCGTCTTTGTACTGTTCTATTACGTGAGCGGTCCATCCAGCTATTCTGCTTGATGCGAAAAAAGGAGTGAAGAATTCAAAGGGGACTCCTAGGGCGTTCAGCGTTACGGCTGCGTAAAAGTCTACATTAGGGAAAATACTTTTCTTTTTGTGAACAACGTTTTCAATTCTGATACACAAATTGTATAAGTTCATTAGATGTGTTCGGTGACAAAGGTTTTCGGCCATTCCTCTTAGATGTTTTGTTCTTGGGTCTTCTGCTTGATAGATTCTGTGGCCAAAGCCCATAATCTTTCTCTTGTCATCTAACATGCCTTGTATATAATCCTCAACTTCTGCTTCGGTGTTGATGTCGTCAAGCATGTACATTACTTTTTCACTGGCCCCGCCGTGGAGTGGTCCTTTGAGAGTTCCAATCGCACATGTCACAGCTGAGTACATATCGGAATTAGTGCTTGCTGTGACCCGAGCAGCAAAGGTGGAGGCATTAAATCCATGATCGGCATGCAATAACATGAAACGGTCGATAGCATCCTTTTCTTCTCCATCCGCGGGAACTCCTCGAAAGAGGTAGAGAAAGTTTTCAGGAAAAGTAAAGTCTTCATTTGAAGAGACAAGTTTCTGGCTAGTGCGCAATCTGTGGATGGTGGCGACGATTGTGGGTACCTTTGCGACTAAGCGTATGGCTCTTCTTTTGTTCGCCTGCTCCGATTTGTAATCAGAGTCTGGGTCGTACATGCTGAGTTGAGAGGTTGCGGTGCGCAAGACTTCCATTGGATGGCTACTTGGTGGGGCATACTTGATGCATTTAATAACTGGTTCAGGCAATTTCATTTCAGAAATGAGTTGCACTCTGAATTTGTCTAACTCAGTTCTGTTTGGAAGTTTACCGTGAAGCAAGAGGTAAACTACTTCTTCATAGCAGACATGCTCCACAAGATCATCGATGTTATATCCCAAATAATAAAGGGTGCCCATCGGATCTACAAAACTTATTTTGGTTTCAGCTGCCGCAACATCTCTTAATCCACGGGTTACCACCCTATCGTGATTGTTAATCATACGCTGTATTCTGTTCCCATTTTTTGTTTTATTTTCTTCTGAAACTTGCCTACATACGTCAAACATTAGCAATATAGCTTTTTGCCAAGAACAACGAGTATTGCATTACCCTTAAGATTCTCCCTGCAATCAAAATTCTTGCATTCAACTCGTAGATCACATGGACCGAAAGATCAAGAAAGCAATGTTTTGCTACGTTTTTAAATTTTTCTTTGAACACGTAATTTCTTGGCAAAGATTCGTGTTTTTAAGCATTTAGGTCGCAACTTTTTTAAATGATAAGATCGAGATATAAAAAGCCAGCAAAAATGTGCATAACTGCATTCTTAGTAGTTTTCAACTGGCTTTAGAATAATAAGGGAAAATTCAAACATATGCTAGAACGCGAGAAAATAGACAAAAGCATCTGCTCTGTAAAGCAGTTGCCAAATTATTCAGACTTATCTTCTGAACAAAGAGAACAGCTAGCGCAAGTTGTTCAAGCTCATCCCATGCGCATCACTCCGTATTATTTTTCTCTAATAAACTGGAACGACCCTTATGACCCGATAAGGAAAATAGCAGTGCCAACTTTGGAAGAATCAAACCTTGAAGGTTCTTATGACACAAGCGGTGAAGCAGAAAACACAAAAATGCCTGGTCTTCAGCACAAATATGCTGAAACCGCTTTGATATTGGCTACAAATAGGTGCGCAACATACTGCAGGCATTGCTTCAGAAAACGCCTTGTAGGATTGCCAACTCGAGAGATTGTGAGGCGCTTTGAAGATGCAGCGGATTATGTCGAAAGGCATAGCGAAATAAACAATGTTCTAATTAGTGGTGGAGACCCACTTGTGCTTTCTAACGAAGTTATCGCGACATTCTTAAAAACGCTGACAAAGATAGAGCATCTCAAGTTCATTAGATTTGGCAGTAGGACCCCCGTCACTCTTCCAAGCAGACTAAGTGATCCGGAACTTTTGGCTCTATTCAGGAAGTATTCGCAGATTAATAGAAGACTTTACATTGTGACTCAGTTTAATCATCCGCGGGAAATAACTCCGCAATCTATTAGCGCGGTAGGCAATCTCATAAACGCAGGCCTATTAATGAGCAATCAGACAGTTCTGCTTAGAGGAGTTAATGATGATCCTGATACGCTTGCTACGTTAATGAATAGACTGGTGAGCATCGGCGTGACACCGTACTATGTTTTTCAATGTCGCCCAGTTAAGAGAGTCAAAACTCAGTTCCAAGTTCCAATATGTGAAGGAGTAAGAATAGTTGAAAAAGCAAAGGCAGATTGTAATGGGCACAGCAAGCGCTTCAAATATGTCATGTCCCACACAACGGGCAAAGTGGAGATACTAGGCATAATTGATGATGAAATATACTTTAAATATCATGAAGCAAAAAACAGAAAGAACTTGGGCGTTATGTTTAAACGGCGAGCAAATGAAAAAGCAGGATGGCTGGATGATTTTAGCACGGAAGATCGGCTAGATTAATAAGGAACCAGAATTTATTTTGCAAAAACAAAATTGTGAAAAGAAATGTTCAGCATAACGTTAACTCTCTCTGAATTGCTGCAGCAGTATATCGGTCTGAATCAAGTAATTAGTGAAATTATCGCTTTCGCACTGATATTCTCGTTGGCACTTGTTATTGCTTGGATTGGTCATTCACTTTTTAAGAGGTACTTATGTAGATGGGCTAAAAATACGCAGACAAACTTAGATGATGAGATACTTCGGAATGTACGGGCGCCAATATTTCTCCTCGCCATTTTGTTTGGCCTATACTATGGTTTAGTAGGTATTGCTTCGCTTCAAGCATACTCTGATGATTTTGCAGCAGCTTTCACAGTTGGCCAAATCTTAGTTGTGACCTTCATATTAACGCGTATAACCAACATAATAGTGAGCTGGTACGCTGAAGAAAGCCTAAAACGCGGAAAACATGTAAGCAACCACATATTGTTTATTCTCAAAAAAGTCTTGCAGCTAGTCATCTACGTTTTTGCTTTCCTTATAATTCTTTGGGTTTTTGAAATAGATCTCTCAGGCGTCGTTGTAGGTCTGGGTGTAGGTGGCATAGCCATAGCATTAGCCTTGCAGAACATTTTGAGCGATGCTTTAAGTGCTTTTTCAATTTATTTTGACCACCCATTTGAGATTGGCGACTTCATCGTTGTTGGCGACCACGCTGGAACTGTTACAAAAATAGGCATAAAATCCACCAGAGTTAGGCTTTTACAAGGAGAAGAACTGGTAATCTCAAACAAAGAACTAACAAGCAAATCTCTGAGAAACTTTAAGAAGCTGGAAAGAAGAAGAATTGTTTTCACCATAAAGGTAACTTGTGATACAACTGTTGAAAAACTCAAAAAAATCCCCAAGATAATAGCAAAGATACTAAAGGAAACAGAAATGGCAGATTTAGACAGGGTTCATTTCAAAGAATTTGGTGACTTCAGCCTTGATTTTGAAGTTGTATACTACATCTCAACAGGCGACTACAACAAGTACATGGATATCCAACAACACATTAACTACAGAATCTTGGAAGAGTTCGAGAAAGAAAAAATAGAAATGGCTTATCCCACTCAAAAAATCTTCTATGTAAATGAAAGAGAAAAAACATAAACCATCAAGCTCTAAGTTTCTTGATAAGCCAAGCCATATTTTTTCCCAAGTCTTCCATGGTTCGCATTCCTTCCTCATCGCCTTCCACGTCTCCTTTCTTCCGTCCAAATCCAACGTTCCAATAAGATGAGGAAGGGATAATCATCTGGCTTATTAGGAAGAAGTGGTTTATGGCATCGAAAGTGGTGATTCCACCAGCCCTTCTGACCGCCACTACTGCTGCGCCAACTTTCCTTTTGAACAGGTCGCCGTTAGCTCGGGCAACGTAGAAAGCTCTGTCACATAGCGCTTTAAGTTCAGGTGTCATCATTGAGAAATAAACTGATGAGCCAAAGATTATGCCGTCTGACTCAACCATTTTCTGTATATACATGTTCACGTTGTCATCCTCTATCACACAGCGTTTGTTCTTGGTCGAATAACAGGTTCTGCAAGCATTGCAGCCATGCACCTTCTCTCCCGCAAGTTGTATAAGCTCTGTCTCTATGCCTTCAGCTTCAAGAATCTGAAGAACACGATGTATCAACAGAGCGGTGTTTCCGTCCTTTCTTCCGCTTCCATTAAAAGCAATAACCTTCATGCGAACCGCCTCAGCAAACTAATAAGAAGAAAACATAAAAAAGTAACGGTGAACCGAACCTTGAGCAGAGATCGGGCAAATTCGACGTTCTTCAGTCCTGCTAAAACGATCTAAAAGGAATTGAAGTTATTAAGAAGAGATTATACTTCTACAAAGAATAGACAAAGGAGCTTTGAGGTTGAGCTATAAAAGAAAAATGCATCCCAAAGTCAGCAAAGCCGAGATTGAAGTTTTTAAGGCGTTAAGCGCAGCTGGATTAACCAGTGGTATGGTAACACAAAAACCTATCGTGCTTAGGCTAACAGTTCCTGATTTTTGTTGGCTTAACAAACGAAAGGCTGTTTATCTGGACGGTAAACAGGTGCATTTGTGTGATAAACAGCAACAGCAAGATGAGGAAATATGTGAGTTGCTGGAGGCTAAAGGTTGGGAGGTATTAAGAATTCCATATAAGCCACCTTTAACTGAGAAAGAACTGAAAAAAATTGTGGCATCTATCAAAGATTTTGTAGCTTTAGATGACGAGTAGACTTTTCTCGCTCATAAGGCAGCATTCCAAATTTTGAAATGCTCATTCCACAGTGTCCCTTAACTTAAGAGAAAATCATTATCTAAGTTGTGAGTCGATATGATGAAAAAAAGGCAACTTGTGGTGTTGGCCATGTTGGTATCTATAATAATGACAACAGCGCCAGCTTCAGCTCTACTCTATGGGCAAGGCCAAATACAAGAATCTCTTTCAGAAAAACTAGTTGACGTTGCTGACAAAGCAGAACAAAAAGTTAAAAATATAATCGATCTGATTTATGCAAACGAAACCGCTCTACAAAAGATTGAAGAAGTTGGCCTTGTTGAAGAATTGGAAGGCAACGTAACGCTTTTCGGAGAAGGTGTGGCAGGTTTAACTGCAGCTTATGATTCACTTGAAATATCCGATTATGACTTAGCGGCTGATCACGCAACTGAATCTCTGAGCGTTTTCAGAGAAGTATACAGTTTCATACATGTCATACTTGAAGCAGCAGGTCTTCAGAAAGGATACGTGGTTGATAATCAAGGATTATTAGAAGTTGTGATGCACGAATCGCAAAGAATCGATTATCTGAGAGAGATACTTCCAGAATACGCACCTGACGATATTAAACAACTACTTGACGACGCCGAATATCTATTGGATATAGAAGCAGTCCGAACGCTGCTATTAGAAGGCAAAGAAACCGAGGTACGGTCCAACCTACAGGATGTAAAACAACTCATATCTCAAGTCTACCAATACTTAAAAGAAGAAGCTGAATACTCCAACACTTGGAGAATCTTGAGCTATTGCGAAAGAGTCCAAGAAAGAATTAGGGAAAGATTCAGAGCTGGAACCCAAGCAGGAATAGACTTCACTTCTGTTCTGCAATCCTTCGGCTACCAAAGCGAAACTCAATTCATGGAAACTCTGCAAAACATGATTCAAACAGCCCAAGGCAAGACGGATAACTTCAAGAACGCTTTACAAGACTTGGAGGCGATTGGCAACATGGTTCAAGAGATGGATCAAGCACTTAACCAAGAAATTCAACGTCACCAAGGAGGCAGCGGTTCTGCTGGCGGTGATGGCGGAAACGGTCCAGGCGGTATGGGCGGTGGTGGATCAGGCAGCGGCAGCGGTGGCTCGTAAACATAACAAAACTAATTCCTTTTTTCTTCTTATTTAAGTTGCACTTGGTTCTCAAGTCCAATCCTTTTCACTTCAACAATTTCCATCCGCTCAAGCCTTCTAACCAGCCTCCAAAGGCTTGTTCGCGGCATGTCTGGAAATCGTTCTCTTATCTCAGCCTCAAATGCCTTTCCGTCTTTTTCGGCTAGGAACATTATGACGTCTTTGTCTTCCTTTCTCAGCTGAGGGTTAGCTTTCAGTATTTTATCGATATCAGGTTCTTTCTTTCGCTTTACAAATACTAACACGGAAAGAACGAACGCGGTTATTGCAACTATAGCTGCGATCAAGTATTCAACAGGTATTAAGTCTGAAACGGTTCCGTTACCGTCTAATTCGTCTTGAGGGACCAAGGGCACGATATAGCTTATCTCCCAATAGCCAGGATGCAAAGACAAAGTCATTCCAGTGCCACTGGTATCTATCGCCGTTGGCATCTCGCTAAGATAGATTACCGTTGAGTTTTGCGGCAGAAAAACCGTTAAGTTATACGGGTTATTGAAGTTCAAGGTCCACACTTCTGCTTCCTTTTTTGTAATCGAGATGTTGGATGAAGATACAAGAGAAAGAGTCACATCAGGATCCAATTCGTTCACAATCAATGTCTGTTTAACATTAACCAAGCCGTCTCTATACACCATGAGTTTAGTGGATTCAACTGTGAATAATGATTCTGCAGTTGTGATTTCAGTGAAAAATGCAACTATCGCAACAATTGACAGAACTACGAATAACACCTTTCTGTCATGGAGGTTCATGTTAATCATTGCGGAATTATTGCTGTCTGAATATATTTTTTATGCATTTGGACTAATCGTTTGTACGTGTAGATAACGCGAAAGTGCTCTATACCACATATTCCAATATGATAGTTATTGCGTAGATCAGCATGGCTAAGTGAAAAAATGGCAACGCCCTCATTCCGGAAATCGCGTTTTTTCCCCTCAATATTACGAAGTTTCCAGCAGATATTAGCAATATCCCTATTGCAAAACCAGCGATTGCTAATGTTCCGAGCACGTTAAGAAAAATAATTGCGGCTGCAAAATGGATTATGCTGAAAAGAAGTATCCAGTAAGCTGTTCCTTTAAGTCCGTATAGAATAGGGATTGTATTCATTTCTTTAACTTGGTCATTAGCAACGTCGCTGATGTCGTTTACTCCCAAATGCGCAAGGGCTAATGGATAAAAGAAAAAGGCGAAAAACAGAATGTTAATACTTGGTCCTCCCAGGCAAAGGTAACCCGCCAGTGGAAAAAGAGTAAAGTCTATCCTTCCTATCAACTGAGCGACCGGAAAATTCTGTTTACGCTTTTTGATTTGGTAAAATGCTTCGAGGCAATAGCACGTCACCATGATACTGAAAACGTAAATCGATTGAGGAAATGGAAGAGTAAAAATTAGAAAGGCCGTGACAGCTGCCAGCAGAGCAAATAGCATGGAAGCTTTTTGCTGGGAAACTAAACCTTGGGGAATAGGTTTTGTCCCGAAGATCCGCCAATACTTTGTCAGCTTGTCAAATTCCACATCTTTCTTATCAATATCTTTGTCTAAAATGTCGTTCAAGACGAGACCTGCTTCAAAGCCGAGGAAGCCGATTAACACCACTTTCAGTATGAGTAACCAAGAAAAACTATTATTGTATTGGAAAGCAAGGAAAAGTCCAGAGCAAAAAAGGATCGGCCAGACAAAAAAGAAGTGTAATCTTGTTAAATCAACGTATGCTTTGATGCTTCCTTTCATCCATACACCTCATCTTCCGCGCGAACTTAATAGATTATCTTATTTATTAAATTGTTCTCATTATAAACCAAATAGCTGAGATATAGTTTATGAGCAGCTCAAACGCCAAAGTCCTGAAAATTCTGAAAATAGTACGTTTTCACATTGTGGTGGGAGGTGTTCTGGCATTCTCAGTTGGGGCTCTCTTGGCGCTTGCTGGCGGCGGGAGCTTCGACCCCACGCGATTCATTCTAGGATATGCTGTTGTGTTGCTAGGCGATCTCTCAACCCACTACAGCAATGACTATTTTGATGTAGAAGTGGACAAGCATATTGAACAGAAAAAGTTTTTTGCAGGTAGCGGCATTCTTGTTAACAATCCGAATCTTCGTTCATTATCACGACGTATTTCGCTTTCACTCCTTGCTTTCTCAAATATTTTGGCGGTCGGACTTGTTATTTTTCTTGATGTACCAATAGAATTTTTTGTCGTTATCTTAGTTGCGGATCTTGTAGGGTGGTTTTATTCAGCACCCCCGCTGCGTTTGACTTCAAGAGGGGTTGGCGAGCTTGTTGTGGCTTGCGTAACAGGTCTTGCGATTCCGGGTTTGGGTTATTTAGCTGTAAGAAGTCAGTTTGATCCTCTCTTTGTTTACTTTGCTCTTCCTTTCGTAATGTACGGGTTAATGCTTAGCCTAATGTACGGGTTAATGCTTAGCCTTAGTCTTGAGGCGCCTGATGTTGAGATTGATCGGAAAGGAGGAAAAAGAAATCTTGTTGTTCGAAAAGGAACGCGGAGTGTTTTTTTGTTTGTCTTTGCATTGTCGGTCTTAGCTGCATTAGCCTTCTTTTTATATGGCTGGTTTGTCACTTATTCCATTGTGGACTTTAGCTTTGTATTTCTTTTTTCACTTGTACCCTTGACGGCGGGTCTTTTTGGGTTTGTAGTCGTTCTTCAGAAAAAAGAGGTGAACCATTCTAGTGCGTTAAATGTTGGTTCACTTTTTGTCTTTAATATACTCATGATCGTATATCTGCTAGTTACCATAATGACGGCGTAGAGCGCATTTGAAGGAAGAATTATAAGATGATTGTTTGCTATAGAAAGCCATGAAGGCTTGCGTTCTATATATCTCTCGAACGGGTAACACTAAACGTTTGGCAGAAGCCATATCAGAATTACTGATGGCACCAGTTTTTGACATAGCAGATGCGCCTGCCCCTTCGGTAGCCGATGACTTCAACCTTCTAGTTATAGGAACGCCTGTTATGGGTCTTAGGCCCACGCCGGAGGTGCACTCGTTTGTTAAGCGCCTGCCTGAAGGT
>SMTZ1_10006703_pt1 | contig 12357 bp, 20 predicted proteins | sample DeeMarSWOR136_30_FD_25667 | JGI IMG/M metagenome (IMG submission 25667) | reverse complement strand
AGACGGTTCAATACAGACTGTCTACGACTTACTAAAGTTCAAACTACGTTCGGAGTTCTAAGATGGGAGTGACGGTATCTTCCGTCCTCGCCTCAGCCCTAGTCTCAGAAGTAAGGGTAGCAAGCAGCATTAGTGCAAAGGCTTCGGCCTCTCTGTTTGCTGCTGTCGGAACCGCAACGGTATCAATAGAGTTACCGCAAACAGCGATTCAAGCTGCTTTGATAGAAGCTACATCCTATCTCGATGAGGCTGGATGGTACAAGCTCTATCAAGACGTAGTATCGGCAAACGATAGTATCTCCCTTTCTATAGCAACAACAAGGGCTGATTCTTTCTCTAGCAACGATGCGGCGGCTAAAGCTGTTGAGAAACCATTCAGTGATTCCTATGGTGTTACTGATGTTATCGTAGTGACAATTATCATACTGCGAAGTTTCTCTGATAGTTTTGCGATATCCGATACCAACATCATTGATGTAGATAAATCACTCTCTGATGCGGTTGACGCTACTGAGAGTTTGGCTAAGGACGTGGACAAATCAATGTCCGACGAGTCCATACTCAGTGACGCTCCGTCAAAGAGTGTAGCTAAACCTGCGTCCGACACCTTTGCAATAAGTGATAGTGATACAAGAAGCGTAGCTAAAGCAGTAGCTGAAACCGTATCAACCTCCGACTCTGCGACAAGAGATATATCCAAAGCACTACAGGATGAATCTATTCTTTCAGATGCGGCGGCCAAAGATATGGCAAGGGCTCTCGTTGAAAGTAGTACAATTCAATCGTAGCTTCAATGATACGAGCATCGTAACTGAGGCACTGAGTAAGCAGTTCAGTAGACCTCTGGCAGACTCGGCAACAATAACGGATGCCGACGCTAGGCACTATTACAAGAACGTAACTGGTGACTCTTTTAGCTTCTCAGAAAATGTGGTTGTACAAATCATTTCTGCTGAGGCTCAACTGCTTAACAATTATGTTCTGAACTTCTTCACTCTGAATGGCCCATAAGGAGATACCTAATGTTAACTGAGAACTTCAAGCTGAAAGGCGATGTCCTCATTGAAGTATTTGATCCCGTAACTGGCGATCTGAAAGACAAGCGCGAGATCCATAACCTAGTCGTTGACGTTGGTCTTGACTTCATTGCCAGCCGTATGGTCGGTACAGCACAAGCTGTTATGTCGCACATGGCTGTTGGTGATGATGGCACTTCCCCTGTTGCTGGTGACACAGCCCTTGGTAATGAGTTGGCTCGTCAAGCGCTGACATCTTCCACGGCTGTTGACAATGTTGTAACCTATGTTGCATCGTTTGGTGCTGGCGTTGGTACTGGCGCACTGGAAGAGGCTGGCATATTCAACGCTGGTTCTGGCGGCATAATGCTTTGCCACACAACCTTTGCTGTTGTGAACAAGGGTGCGTCTGATGCGATGACTATCACTTGGACTGTAACCGCAGCTTAATAGGAGCATAACGAATGGCAATCAAATGGACTAACAATGCTAGTACTACTCTAGCAAGTTCCATCTCAGCCGTAGCTACGACTATCACGGTTGCCTCCAGCGGCGGTTCACTGTTCCCTACCTTGGGTGTCGGTGATTACTTTTACGCAACTCTTGTTGATTCGTCGAACAACATCGAGATCGTAAAAGTTACCGCTCGTGTTGGTGACGTGATGACTGTGGTTCGCGGCCAAGAAGGAACATCTGCCAACGCTTATGTTGGTGGTGACAAGTTTGAACTGCGCCCGACTGCTGCTGGTTTTGCTGCTGCTGCTGAGGGTGAGAACATCGTTGACCTACCCATATCTCAGGGTGGTACAGGAGCTGGCAATGAAGGTGACGCTAGAGCAAATCTTGATGTGGTGCAAGACCCGGGTGCCAACGGTATTATGGTACGCACGGGAGCTAACGTCTCAACCGCTCGGACTATTACTGCTGGCAATGCTGGTATCAGTGTTGACGATGGCAATGGGGTTGCTGGTAATCCTGTAATCTACAACGACGGTGTATGGTCGTTAACGGCTGGCGATGGCATTAGTGTAAGCGCACCTGATGGTGACATCACTATTGACAACGATGGCGTGCTTAGCTTCAACGGCCAAACAGGTGATATCACATTTACAGCAGATCCTCCTTCCATTGAAGTCTTTACTTCTAGCGGCACTTGGACTAAGAACACTGGCCTGAAGGCTGTGATTGTTGAGGTAGTTGCTGCTGGTGGTGGTGGCTCTACTCGCGGTACAGTAGGTAAAGTAACTAACTCTGGTGCTGGCGGTGGAGGTGGTGGCTACTCTCGCAAGTTAATTCTTGCTGCAGCCCTTGGCTCTACTGAGACTGTTACTGTTGGTACTGGTGGCACAGCATCTAAGACAGGTACAGCCAACACTGACGGTGGTTCTGGTGGTGCTTCATCCTTTGGCTCACACGTTACTGCTACTGGTGGTGGTGGCGGTCAAAAGTTTGATGGCGCTGCTCCTGCTACTGCTGCTTCTGTTGGTGGAAGTGGTGGACTTGGTACATCAACATTCTCCAACACTCCTGCGGAAGGCATCAACATTGATGGTGCTAAGGCTGCTGATGCGACTACTGTTTCAACTGATGGCGGTATTTCTGGTTTTGGATATTCTGGTGCTGGTACTGGCGCTAAGAGTACCGCGGCTGGATCTGCATTGTCATCTTTGTACGGTGGTGGCGGCGGAGGCGGGTTCAACAGCGGCACAAACAATGCTGCTACTGGCGCCAATGGTGTTGTGATAGTCTACGAATACTACTAATCGAGGTGATTATGAAAGCTTTAATTTCCCCAATGGAACCTCGGGAAAGTGGATTCCGTGTAGCAGAGGTTTCAGCGCAGGACTTTCCTGTAGCTGATCCTCTGTTCTGGGTTGACTGTTCCGATAACATTGTTGCAGACGAGTACTGGTATAAGGACGGTGTGTTCACACTGTTGCCACGCTACGAACCAGATACCCCAGAGGTGATCTAATGCAAATAAAATCCTACCCTTGCCACGGCTGGGTTATTGACCGTACCACTCTGCGTAAGGGTGAGTTCATCAATGACCGAGTGATGGCATCAAACAATTTCACTTTCTCTGGCGGCAAGATTCTCCGTGATGACGGTGAGTTGAAGCAATACTGGTGGTTCATGGAGTCCGGCCACAATACTCATGAGAGTGCAATGGGTCTCATTACTGATCAAGAGTTTGGCTGGAGCAATAAAGACCACGAGATACCAGATGGTGATTACCTGTTAAAGGTTCTTGAGCCATGTGTCGTATGGTGCTTCAATGAAACTGCAAACGATACTTTGCCAGCATTTGATTTCCAAGTTGTTAAAGCTGGTGACACTTGGGGATTCCAAGATGGTGATAAAGTATTTTTGATGTGTGGCTCATTCACTGTTGATGGTAAAACTGTAACAGGCCCACGCCAGATTGTAGTGTCTGGTAACAAATTTGTTACTGTAACCGTTGATGCAATGTTCATTACGCTAAGAGACTAATGTGTTTCCATATTTCCAAAAGCTAAACATTACGCTGCCAGACGCAGATCTTTCACTTGATGCAACAAAGATGAAGGTTCTGCATTACTATGCGGCAGCGCAGAAACATAGCCTAAGAGCTAAGAAACAATTTGAGAATTATGTTGCGATACCAAATGCGACATACATCCCGCGGGAAGAAGATGTAGCTACATTGCTACCTTTACTTCCTGCGGATCTCATAGCTATTGAAAGCCCACAGCTTTGGTGTATGAACATCAAGCCGCAGCACAAGAACAATGTTCTACCAGCGCACAGAGATCTCACACGCTTGGCAAGCATTAGTTTCTTTTTTGATACACATGGCGAGGAGACTTCCTTCTATGAGTACGAAGGATCTAATCTTGTAAAGGTGGCAAGCTTTGTGGCGCAACACGGAGATGTGTACCTACTCAACGTCGATAAGGTTCATGATGTTAAGTTGGCAGCACCGCATATACGAAAGTCTTTAGGATTTTCTTTTATAACAACTCCATTCGAAACAGTCTATGATCAACTACGCAAAGCTGAACTTATCTCTGGACACGAACTGCCTTGAGGGTGTGCCTCTACAAGTTCACAGAACTCTAGGGAAAAGACAGAAGTATGCGAAGGAGCTGGAACTCACAAACACCTTGCTCCCTGTTGATGTACTGCTTATACCAAGCAAGAGAGTTACAGAATATTTAATTTCTCAATTGCCAGTAGCAGTAAGGGCTGTCGAGATTCCGACACTATCCATACTTGAAATGAATGTGCCGAAGGATTGTGAGAATCCTATGTTTGGCACCCATGTTGATCTTGCGAGGATAGCAACAATCAATCATTACCTAGATGCTAATGATGAAGAAACTTGCTTCTATCAGTGGGTAAATGAGAAGGCTATGCCAGTAGAAAGGTTTGTTGCTCAAGAGGGCGAAACATATCTGCTTGATGTAAGTGTGCCACATTCTGTTAAACTTGTCCCGGGCAAAACCAGAAGAATACTCACAATGAGTTTTGTGCGTACTTCGTATAGCGACTTGTGGAGGATGTGTGCATCTAAAGTTCATAAATGAAATACCTGACGTAGCAAAAGTTTATCCAATGGAAAGATCTAAGGATGTATCTTTCCCTTGGGTAAGGCGCATGAGAGATGATTATGCAGCCGTAGCAAAGAAGCCTGACTACAAAACACAGAGTAACGTGCATGCGGCTCGATGCCCCGGAATATTCCATCTGCTTCGGCATGGATGGATTATGCGTACTTGGTCTGATATAGCAATCACAACCAATGGCGATGGCCTGTCATTTGAATGGCGCTCACCACATAAGTGGGACACACCATTGATGGATTGGGTGCATGAACAGAACTACTCTAAGTTCATGGACAACTGGCCTGATCAATCTCTAAAGCATTTACTAAAGTTTAATACTGGTTGGCGCTGCGAAGTACCAAAAGGATACTACCTTCTGGAAATGCCCATACCCTACCAAGATGATTGTAGGTTTGAGGTAATGCCGGGGACGTTTGTCCGTGAGTATGGCGCGGCGGCAATGAATCCATTCATCCGATGGAATGTAAAAGAGGGCACTGAACTAATCCCTGCTGGTACACCATTGGCACAATACATCCTAGTTCCTAGAGAAGAAGTATCGTTCTCATGCGAGGAGTATGACCCAAAGATTCACGATGTTGGTCTACTCGATTTCATTAAGAAGGGAAAATTTGTCAACGACATGGGCTTCGTAAGGAGGTTCTTCGGAGACTAAAGGAGAGAGATGGAACCGATCATGACGATTGCGGCAGTGTTTGCTGGCGCTCAAGCCGCTGTGAAAGGAGTCCGTCAAGCAGTTCAGTTGGGGAAAGAAGTTCGCGATTGCTACCATGAGATTCGCGACTTCTTCCACGCCCAAGGTCAGATTGAAATTGAGTACAAGAAGACAGCCGAAGTTCAGGTTAAGCCAGAGAATAAACGCTCTGCTACTGAGCAAGCTCTCGACATTGTATTCATGCGTCGCGAGATGTTCAAGATGGAAGTTGAACTTCGAGAGATGCTGATCTACGGCTTCAACGAGTCCGGCTTGTACGAAGAGATGTGTCAAGAACGAGCAAGAATTATTGAGGCAGAGAAACATGCAATCGAAGAGGCTCAACTCAAAGCTAGGGCTGAGCTAGATCGAAAACGAAGACAGAAGGCTAAACGCCGAGAAGCAATCGAAACCGCCGTGGCAATAGTCATCGCGGTTTTTTTATCGCTTGGTAGTTTCTACGGCATCTGGTGGATGTTCCAACAAGGGGGTCAATGGTGATGGCAAAATGGTTTGGCGATGATTGGATGCGCACACAATGGCGACCCATGATGGCAATTGTCTATATGATAATTAACCTGTGTGACTTCCTAGTATTCCCTATCGTTTGGACATTACTCCAGATCCACGGAGAAGGCAAGGTAGCTCAACAGTGGGTGCCTTTGACATTATCTAATGGTGGTTTATTCCACATGGCATTCGGCGCGATCCTTGGTGTAGCTGCTTGGACTAGAGGTCAAGAGAAGGTTGAAGAGGTTCGTAATGCTAAAGCTAATTGAGGGATACGCATGGATAATCAAGTTGGTTCTTCTGGGTGCCCTGTTTGCCGGGGGCTGGTGGTTAGGGGATTCTCTGAAGCAGGGCGAGTGGGATGCAGCTCGTGTCAAGGAACTAGCCGAGTTCAACCGTGCAATAGAGGATGCCAATGCAAAGGTACTAGCGGCGGAACGTGCGTCTGCGGAAAAAGCAAGCCAAGTCTCAGCCAAGTATCAAAAGAAACTACAGGAGAAGGATCGTGAAAAAGCTGCTGCTATTGCTGACGCTGAGTCTCGTGGGTTGTGGGTCAACGTCTCAAGTGGTTCGCCCGGAACTGAAGTGCCCGGAACTACCGCCTGTACCTGCGGATCTAATGGTGAAACGAGAGCCAGACTTTCTGAAAAGACTTCAAGAGATCTTATCGCCCTCCTCAACGAAGCAGACAGAGCAGTAGAACAACTTAATGCATGCCAAGATATGCTACAGAAAGAACGAAATAAATGATAAACTCTCGCAAGATTGACGACCTGTTGCCAGTTGTGCAAGACAAGGCTCGTAAGTTTCTTGAGCTATGCCATGAGAATGATATAGATATCTTGATAACTTCGACATACCGAGATGCAGAAAGTCAGAATGCACTATACGCACAAGGCAGAACGCAACCCGGTAAGATTGTTACTAATGCAAAAGCTGGAGAGAGTTGGCATAATCACAGGTGCGCTTTCGATGTAGTACCTATCGTTAATGGTAAGGCATGCTGGGATACAAAGAACCCTGTATGGCAAACCATCGGTAGTCTAGGTAAAGAGGCCGGATTGGAGTGGGCTGGTGATTGGAAGAGGTTCAAAGAGTTTCCGCACTTCCAATACACAGGTGGTAAGACACTAGCTCAACTTCGCAACGGAGAAAGGGTAGCGTAATGGACGTGGAAATTCACCGCGACTTAGGTCGTCATGAGGCTGAGATCGAGTCCCTGCAACGTGAGTTAAACGCAGTGCATACCGAACTCCGTGAAGTAAAAGAGTGTTTGCATTCTATCCGAGAGACATTGTCTGAAGCTCGTGGTGGGTGGAAAACACTGATGTGGTTGTCAGGTGTATCGGCAACCGTAGGCGCTCTAATATTCAAACTGCTGAGCATGGCAATGACTATGCTCCCAAAATAAGGGTGCTGTATGTCTCGAATAACTGAGCAAGAGTTTTTAGATAGCTGGAATAAATATCAATCTGCTGCTGCGGTAGCAAGAGATCTTGATGTTGATCTACGGTGGGTATATCGCCGCAGAAAACAACTAGAGCAAAAGATCGGATCAACTCTTGCCGCTTCTGACTTCAGATCACCGACGTTCACAATCCGTGAACATTCTCCTCGTGTGAACTGTGAGTTAGAAAACGGGACAATACTAGTAGCATCCGATGCTCACTACTGGCCGGGTGTGGTTAGTACTGCGCATCAAGCATTCTTAGAAATCGCTGGAGAATTGAAGCCAGAAATCATCGTCATGAATGGTGATATGTTTGATGGCTCATCTATCAGCAGATTCCCCAAAGCTGGCTGGGGCACAACACCCAACGTCAAACAAGAACTTGAGGCTGTACAAGAGCGACTAGATGAGATTCGTTTAGTTGCTAAGGGCTCAGAGTTATGGTGGACGATGGGCAATCATGATCAGCGATTCGAAGCTAGGCTTGCTCAAAACGTACCAGAGTATGCGGGTGTTGCTGGATTCACTTTAAAGGATCACTTCCCGCACTGGAACTTTACAATGAGCTTGATGGTCAATGAGAACCTCATGATCAAGCATCGCTTCCGCAACGGTGTACATGCTACATGGAACAACACCCTATATGGAGGTATCTCTGTTTGTACTGGACACCTTCACAGGTTGCAAGCAACATTACTCACGGATTACCGCGGGACTCGTTGGGGTATCGACACTGGCACCCTAGCTGAAGTTGACGGTGATCACATGCACTACGGCGAGGACGAACCAAAGAATCATTGCTCTGGTTTTGCTGTCCTGACGATCGTAGATGGCGAACTAATATATCCAGAGTTCTGCTCCGTCCATAACGAGAAAGCATTTTTCCGTGGGGAGCGAATTGTGTAAGGGGAAAAAATGGCAGGTCTGAAGCTTATGACGCAGGGCGGTTATGTACCACGGGTAGCCGCCCACTTGCTTCAAGACAGTGAGGCTCAACGAGCTATCAATACTAAACTTTACGCCGGAGACCTCAGGGGTTGGTACAAGCCTTCTGCGGTTACTCCGGCTTTTGAGTGTATTGAGTTCGGTGAAACCCTGTACAAAATGAAGACCAACGCCCAAGATGACCGATGGGTTGTCTGGGATTCCGTGGTATCTGCTGTACTGAATCCAATCGTGGATGATTCAGAAGCAAGCTCTGTCTACTACACAGAGAATAGTGAGTTAAAGAAAACAAATTCAAGCTTGGCTGGGACAACTAACGGCACTCCTCCTGCTGATTGGTTGTACGGCGCAGTTCCAATTCCTGCTGCAGCGCTTACTGCAACCGAGGTTCATGTAGGCGGTGGTACTACTGAAGATCGAATCTACGTCTACACTTTCGTCCAAGAGTTTGGCGGCATTGAAGAAGAGAGCGCTCCTTCAGCAGTTTCAAATGTAGTAACTATTCATGCAAATGATACGGTTGACCTAACTGGTTTTGAAGATGCAACTGCCCTTGCTCATCAGAACGTAACAAAGATTCGTATCTATAGATCTGTATCTGGATCTACGCCTACATTTTTGTTTGTTGATGAGATCCCTGCAAGTAACGCAGCAACTCCGGGCTATACCTACAACGACAGCAAGACAGCAACTCAGCTTGGCGAAGAGCTTCAAACAATTATTCGTGTACCTCCCGGCGAACTAAGCGGGATAGTTGCTCACCCTAGTGGTTTCTTAGCTGGCTTCCACCTTAGAGAAGTTCTGTTTTCTGAGATTGGATTCCCGCAAGCTTGGCCTATAGCCTATCGATACACTGTCGAAGCAGACATTGTAAACATTGCTGTGTACGGTCAAAGCATTGTGGTTCTAACCAAAGGATACCCAGTTGTATTCTCTGGTACAGATCCGGGTGCCATGACTCCAGAGAAGTTGACTGAGCTTGAGCCATGCGTGTCTGCGCGTTCTGTTGCATCTGATGCAAACGGTGTGCTGTATGCAAGCCCTAACGGTATTTGCTTGGTAGGCCCTGCTGGTACTGGCTTGGCAACGGGCAACATCATGCTGCGGGATAACTTTGAAAAGTTCAATCCTCCTACAATTCGTGGCGCAGTATACAACGGTAAGTACTTTGGCTTCTATCAACAGGCGACTGAGTATCTGGCTAACGGTGGTTTCATTCTTGACCGCACGATGCAGTCATCTCCGTTCTCTACAACGAACGTGCAAGCTCGTTCAGCATATACCGATCCAGAAACTGCTGAGCTGTACTACTTGTGGGATAGGACTGTATACAAGTGGGAAGGCAACAGGCTAAACAACTTCCCATTTGAATGGTTATCCAAGAAGTTTATCTTCTCAGATCCAATTAACTTGGGTGCCATTGAGATTGATGCCGACTTCCTCAGTGCAGAAGCAGCAGCACAGTGGGAAGCGTATGTACAGTCTATCAAAGATGCTAACCAAGCTCTGTTTGATACTGGTGATCCTCTTGAGGGCAACTTAAACGATAAACCACTTAATCATTTTGTGATGGGCGGTTCTATCCTTGAGCCGATTCCTCAATCACTAGATGATCGCTTCATTCAGTTTACTTTAATTGTTGACGGTAACGAGGTCTACAATACTGTTTACACTGAGAGTGGTGTGTACCGACTACCTTCTGGGTACAAGGGCACTATCTTTGAGATGAAGATATCCGGCAACGTAGAGTTCAGGTACATCAAAGTTGCTGAAACTATGAAAGAGCTGAAAACACTATGAGCCGACTAAGGAAGCCAGCGATCCCTGCTGTTGTTGTTCCTGATCGTAGACTATCAACCCTCTTGGGCCCCATGAAACAGAACATTGAAATGTTAACTGGGGTTCGAGGGGGCAAATTAGAATACCTTTCTGATACTGCAACAGTAGATGAGGCGGTCGCAAAGATAAACGAGATCATAGATCGTCTTAACAATTAGTGTATGGAAAAACTAATCAACGACCCAGATAGGGTATGGCACTTCCTCAAGGATATCGGCGTACCAGTAATGTACTCCGCTGGTATGCAGGGGATAGGACGAGAGATCGATGGAGGTCTAGTCGGTGCCGTACTCTACGAAGGGTACACAACGAATAACATCTTCATGCATTGCGCGGGAAGAGGCAAGAGGTGGATTAGCAAGAGCTTACTTAAAGCTGCGTTTGCATATCCCTTCAAGCAATTATCTTGCAAGAGAATTACAGCTTGGGTTGAAGACTCGAACGTAGATTCTAAACGCCTTGTCGAACACATAGGTTTCGAAGTTGAAACTATGCTCAAAGGTGCGGCTCACGATGGCGGTGATGTCATCCTATATGTTATGTGGCGAGACAAGTGTAGATTTTTAAAGGACTGAGAATGTTCGACAAATACGATAGTTTCAATGAATTCTACGGAGACGTGTGCGACAACCCTAAAGATAAGGTTGAGCGCCACCTAGCCGTTTGGCAGAAGAAGAACATCTGCTTTGGTGGTAAGGGTAGCGCACCAGATCCAAATCCCGGTATGCTTGCCAGCGCCGAAGCTGCTAAGACTGCTGCTGATGCTCAGAGGGAAATAGCCAGAGAGCAACTAGACTTCTACAAAAAACAGTACGAAGATCTAAAGCCAGTTCTTACTGAGGTACTACAAGGCCAAGTCACGACTCAGGAAGAGTCAATGCGTCAGGCTAAAGAGTACGAAGACTACATGAAAGGCACCTTCCGTCCTCTTGAGCAGAAGCTGACGGATGAGGCAATGAAGTACAGCACTGAGGCTGAGCGTGAGAAGTTGGCGCGTGGTGCGATTGCTGATACCGCTTCAGCATTTGCAAACATGCGAGGCCAAGCGCAACGTCAATCCCGTGCATCTGGTGTTAATCCAAACTCTGGTAGGTTCGCAGCTCTGAACCAACAGCTCAACTTGCAAGAAGCTTTGGCTCGTGCTGGCGCTGCTACTGGCGCTAGAGAAGCTGCTGTTGATAAAGGCCGAGCAATGACGTATGACGCGGCTGCACTTGGTCGTGGCTTACCATCCAACGTGACAGCATCCTTTGGTACTGGCATTAGCGCAGGCCAAGGTGCTACCAACTCAGCAATGGCTCCCGGCAATATCATGGGTCAAGGCTACCAAGGCTACAGTCAACAAATGGCTGGCGCACAACAAGGCTACGGCACTGCTGGTGGAATTTACGGACAAGAGTTCGGCGCTCGTATGCAAGGCTATAATGCTCAACAGCAAGCTGATGCTGCTCTGTGGGGTGGCTTAGGTCAGTTGGGCGGTATGGCATTCGGCGGCACTAAAGGCTTTGGTTTGTTTAAAGGCAATGCTGACGGTGGCGAGATATCTACTCCTTGGAACCGCAAAGCAATCGGCATGCACGAAGGCCCCGGCCCTGTGAGTGGCCCCGGTGGGCCTGTGGATGATAAGATCCCAGCTATGCTGTCTGACGGAGAGTATGTGATCCCAGCCGACACTGTCAAGAAGATTGGTAAGAAAAACCTAGACAAGTTGGTTAAGCAGACCCATACCCCTGCTGAAGTACAGCGTCGCAGGAAAGCACTGAAAGGTAAAAAATAATGGCTAGCGGAATCGGTTCCTTCTTGGGCGGGTTAGCTCAAGGCTATCAAACTTCACAAGAGATGGAGCAGCGTCAACAGGCCATCGAGCGCGATAAAGAACGCATGGCATTGGATAAGGATCGCTTTGCCCTAGAGAAAGATCGTGCTGAGCGTGATGCAAAGATGGCTGATCTTACTCGACAGCAGACTGAGATGCAGATTGCTGCTGCTAAGAGCGAGCAAGAATTCCAAAATGACTTGAAGAGTCAGCTAGCTCAGTTTGCAAACGAGACTAAAGCTGGCTACGAAGCTGAGGAAATCTCTCCTGATGGCAAGACTGTTGCGTTCCGTCGCTTCCAAGATGGCCCAAGTGCTGTTGCTGAGGCTAAGGCTCGTGGCAATCAGTTCCGTCCCGGTAGCTTGAAGCGTGTTGCTGAAATGGATGAGATGGACAAGCAGCTACAGTTTGCCGACAGATTCAATGCTGTCTTAATGAAGCATGGCAAGCTTACTCCTGAAATGCAGGACGCTGCTCGT
>SMTZ1_10008791_pt1 | contig 12358 bp, 11 predicted proteins | sample DeeMarSWOR136_30_FD_25667 | JGI IMG/M metagenome (IMG submission 25667) | reverse complement strand
AAGGCCGCGACGCCGGGCAAAACCAAGCCTGAACAGCTTTTTATTACTTCGCTATCGCAGCTTAGCTGGGCCTCACAGCCAATATGGCGAAAGGCGTTGCACACGCTTCTGACGTTTCCCACATTATAATCAATAACAACTATCATATTAAAGGTACCAGCAAGAAACCAATAGAAAGCATAACACCGCCAGTGAGGTGTAAGAGGACTGTAAGGCGGTTGGCGTTGTGTCCGCTGTGCTTTTGTAAAACTTCACGATTCAAAGATTTCAAGATAAGAACAGCCAGCGGTAGGGTTGCCAGATACAACAGACAGGGTAAAGTCATAGTTTTGAAAACGAATATGGAAACGGCGGTAAGGCAAAAAGTTGCGCTAAGTACGAGGCGACAAATCCAGACGGCGAAACTTTCACCAAACATTACTACAAGGGTCTTTTTTCTGACGGCACGGTCTGCTGCGACATCGGGGAACTCGTTTACAAGAATTACGAGGAAAATAAGCATTGCTACCACCGCAGCCGGCATAAGGGGCACAAGATCAATGGTACGTGTCTGGAGGTAGTACGAGCCGTAAACAGGCAAGAGGCCAAAAAGGACAGCTATTATCAATTCACCTATTCCTCTGTATCCGAGTCTGAGGGGCGAGGCGGTGTAAAAATAGCCTCCGAGCAGCCCTGTGAGGCCAAGAACAAGAAGAAACAAGCTCTTTGTGAGCAGAAGTATGATGATACCTATGATGGCAGCAATAGAGAAAGCAATCCAGGCGGCTGTGAGGACCGATTTGGGCGGCAGCAGGCCCTTCTGGATGAGACGTGAGCCGCCCGAAAAAGGTGTAACGTTTTCGTTTGCCCAGTCGTTTCCAGAGGTGTGGTCGAAGTAATCGTTGGCAATGTTTGCTCCGGCGTGCAGAGCAACCATTCCGAGCAGTGCGAGGATAAAGAGAGAAGGCTGAAAAACACCGGCGGTGGAATAAGCCAAAGCGGTGCCCACAAGAACGGGGACTGTGCTTGCGGTAAAAAAGGGGGCGCGAAGCTCGGCAAGCCAGATAGATAACTTTGAATCTTTCATCGTGCACTCCATCAAAATAACAGTTATAATAATTTTACGTTTTTTGGCAAAGCTTATCAAGGTTTTTGGTTTTTTGCGGTTAATTTCCTTTATTATGAGGACTAATACTAAAGACAAGTGGGGGACACTGCTGAAGGGGCCTTTAGAGGAGCTGGTTACCAGAGCCAATGAAGTCAGAAAAACCCATACAGGCACCAGGCTGGAGCTGTGCAGTATCCTGAACGCCCGATCGGGACTGTGCAGCGAAGACTGCAAGTTTTGCGCACAATCTGCGAGATATCACACAGATGTGCCGGTTTATGGGCTTAAAGAAAAAGAAGAAATAGTCGAAGCGGCCCAAAACGCCAGGGACATCGGTGCCGAAAGGTTCGGGATAGTAACCAGCGGCAACCGATTAACAAACGAAGAGGTAAACAGGGTGGCTGATGCAGTATCGGAGATAAAAGATAAGGTCGGTATCGGGGTATGTTGTTCGCTGGGCGCTATGGATAAATCGGGGCTTAGACTTTTAAGAGAAGCCGGGCTTTCGCGCTACCATCATAACATCGAGACATCGCAGCGTTTCTGGCCGCAGATTGTTTCGACACACAGCTTCGAGGAAAGAATCGATACTATAATTTGCGCCAAAGAAGCGGGGCTGGAGGTGTGTAGCGGCGGTATAATTGGGATGGGTGAAAGCCGGCAGGACAGAATTGATATGGCGTGTACGTTACAAGAACTGGATGTGGATTCGGTCCCTATCAATATATTAATCCCAATTAAAGGGACGGCTCTGGAAGACGTTAAGCCGATACCAACAGAAGATGTGATAAGAACGATATGCATCTTCCGCATTATACTGAAAGATAAAACCATCAAAATCGCGGCAGGCAGAGAAGCGAGTCTGAAGGACTCACAGATAAAAGGTTTTACGGCCGGTGCTAATGGGATGATTATCGGGGGGTATCTTACCGTCAAGGGAGATTCTCTTGAAAATGATTACGCACTTATCAAAGAAATAATGAAAGTATGGACAAAATAGAACAGCTTTTGGCACAAAGGCAAAGTAAAGGGCTTTTGAGGGTTTTACGGCCTGCGGATTTGCGCAAGGACGGGAAAATCCATCAAAACGGCAGGGTTTTGTTTGATTTTTCTTCAAATGATTATCTGGGACTGGCGGGTCATTGCGAACTTAAAAAGGCCTCGAAAAAAGCGACAGAAAAGTTAGGGACGGGCAGCGGTGCCTCTCGGCTTCTAAGCGGTGATTTGAAAATACACCACGAACTGGAAGAGAGAACTGCACAGTTCAAAGGTAAAGAAAGTGCTTTGGTCTTTAATAGTGGTTACCAGGCCAACGTCGGCATAATAAGTGCACTTTATAAAAGTGGAGATGCTGTTTTCTGCGACAAGTTAAGCCACGCCAGTATCCTGGATGGGATATTGCTGTCGGCAGCGAGGTTATTTCGTTTTCGACACAACGATATTAGTCATCTGGAATCTTTACTTAAAAAGTCGGAAGGAAAGTTCAGAAACCGGTTAATAGTTACCGAATCGGTTTTTAGTATGGACGGGGACAGGGCGCCGCTTAAAGAGATGGTCGGCCTGAAGGAAAAATACGGCTGTGAAATTATGGTTGATGAAGCACACGCGACGGGTATATTCGGCAAAGACGGCAGTGGAGTAGTTGCCGAAGAATGCTTAGTGGAGAGAGTTGATTTGCTAATGGGCACATTCAGCAAGGCGCTGGGAAGTTTCGGAGCATATATAGCCTGCTCAAAGAGCATAAAAGAATATTTGATAAATACGTGCCGCAGTTTCATATACTCCACGGCGCTGCCTCCCTGTGTTGTGGCGGCCAACATTGCCGCTCTGGAAATAGTGGGGAAAGAATCTTTTCGCAGAGAGGCGCTTTTAGCCAACGCCGCTTACTTTCGCAGTGAACTGGAAAGAAAAGGTTTTGAAATACAAAGCCAATCACAGATAGTTCCGTTAATTGTCGGCGATGCCGAAAAGGCAACGGCGATGAGTGAACATCTTATAGACAAAGGGTACCTGGCCCTTGCGATACGACCGCCTACAGTACCTCAAGGCGGGAGCCGTCTTAGATTTTCACTTAGCTGGCATCATAACAAACAAGTTCTTCAGGACCTGACAAACCAGATAGGTAAAGTGGATGATGTTTAAATTCTCAGACGGCAAGTACAAGGACCATCTCGTTGTCATTGGCGGATGGGCATTCGATTACAGGATTTTTGACAGGATGGAGCTGCCGTATAACTACATTTTCTTCTGCGGCGAATCTACGGTGGACTTCGAAGCGGAACTGAAAAAAACATTAGACAAACACAATGTCAACGAAATATCACTTTTGGGCTGGTCGCAAGGTGCGTTTACAGCATGTGAGTTTGCCGGTAAGAATCCTGACCTCATAAAAGAAATTATCCTTGCAGGTGCACGGCAACAATATGAAGAAGAAGGTCTGAGAGAGATAAGAAAATATCTTATAACAAACAAAAGGGCATATCTGTACAGATTTTACAGGCAGTGTTTCAGCGAAATTGAGGAAGACAGTTATCAATGGTTCAGGGATTCGCTTTTAAAAAGTTACCTAAAAGAGATGTCATTAGCACAGCTTATCAGTAGTTTGGAGCAGCTTGGTCAGGCCAAGATAGAGCCGGAAGCTCTGAAAAAATTAAGACGAATAAAAATTGTCCACGGCAGTTCCGATTCAATAGCCCCGGCCGCTGAGGCTGCCCAGATAGCGCACAGTCTCCCGGGGTCGCAGCTGATTACTTTTGAAAAGGCCGGCCATTTGCCTTTTTTGCGAAAGGACTTTAAGAAACGTTTGTATGAGCACTAAAGACGCTATAAAAAGAAACTTTTCCCGATACGCGGCATATTATGATGCCTATTCAAGTGTTCAGGACCGTGTCGGCTTACGACTTATAAGCAACGCCGGGACGGAAGAGTTCGAGCACATTCTGGATATCGGGTGCGGCACCGGTAATTACACCCGACTTCTACGAGATAAATACTGCTGTGCTATGATAATGGCGGTGGATATAGCCAGACCTATGATAAAAATTGCTCAACATAAGCTGGCGAATGAGAACATCGAATTCGCAGCCGCTGATGCTGAAACGGCAGCGCTGGATGAGAACTTCGACCTCATTACTTCCAACGCATGCTTCCAATGGTTCAATAATCCAGACAAAGCGCTGGTGAGGTACAAAAATGCGCTTAGAGAAGGCGGGACCATTCTGTTTTCGATGTTCGGACCATTAACTTTCCGTGAACTGAGGCAGGCACTGGAGGAATTGTATAAAAAAGAGGTGGCGATAAGTTCGGACGCCTTTATCAATGCCGACAGGATATCGTGGATTCTGGAGAAAAGCTTTATGCAGGTTTCAATAGACGATGAAATATTCAAAGAAACGTACAGCAGCTTGTGGGAGTTGCTTAGTACAATAAAATACACGGGCACGCAAGGTGCGGGACTGAACGGCAGAGGTTTCAGCAAGGGCCGCCTAACGGAATTAGAGAAAATATATAAAGAAAGATTCAAAGATATAACAGCAACATATCAGGTTTTCTACTGCCGAGGCCGAAGGAGGGATTGAGCAAATGAAAGCGGTTTTCGTTACAGGAACCGATACGGAGGTGGGCAAGACGGTGGTGTGCGGTCTGTTAGGACGATACCTTCTGGACAAGGGACACAGCGTCATAACGCAAAAGTGGATACAGACCGGTTCGGACGGTTTTGCGGAAGATATCACAGTACACTTAAGATTGATGGGCAGAGAAAAGGAAGATATAGAAGAGCATCTGCCTTACATAGCACCCTATACGTTTGGATTGGCTGCTTCGGCTCACTTAGCGGCAGAGGCTGAGCGGGGAAAAATAATTGCCTCCAAAATCAAGGACAGCTTCACAGCACTGTCAAAAAAGTTCGATACCGTGATTGTCGAAGGGATAGGCGGTGCGCTGGTGCCCTTTAACAGGAAAGAGCTGGTGATTGATATAGCCCAAGAGTTGGATTTGCCCGTTATAATCGTGGCAAAAAATAAACTCGGTGCTATCAATCATACGCTTCTGACCGTAGAGGCCATAGAAAAGAGAAATATGAAAATAACAGGCATCATATTTAATGGCAACAAAGATGAAGATAAGATTATCACGAACGACAACCCCCAAATAGTAAAGGAGCTGACGGGCGAAAGAATACTGGGCAGTCTGCCCTGGTTAAATGAACCGGAATTGCTGCATAAGGCATTTGTGCCTATTGGTGATAATATATGGATAGGTGGATAAAAAAGGATCTGCAATATCTGTGGCATCCTTATACCCAGATGAAGGACTGCGAGACTTTTCCGCCGATATTGATAGAAAGAGCCAAGGGCATCAAACTCTACGACAATGAAGGGAATTTTTACTACGATACCATTGCGAGCTGGTGGTGTAATGTTCACGGCCATAACCACCCGAAGATAAAAGCTGCAATCAGAAAACAATTAAATTCTTTAGAACACGTTTTATTCGCCGGTTTTACCCATAAACCCGCAATTCGGCTTGCTGAGAAACTTGTCTCCATTACACCGGAGAAACTTACCAAAGTTTTCTTCTCCGATAACGGCTCCACCGCAGTCGAAACGGCTCTGAAAATGTCATTTCAATACTGGATGAACCGGGGAAAGAAGAGAAAAACGAAATTTGTGTCACTGGACCTTGCATATCACGGCGACACTATTGGGGCGATGAGCGTGGCCGGGACCACGATATTTAACGAAGTCTTCGCTGCCTTACTCTTCAAATCATATAAAGTGCCCTCACCCTACTGCTATCGCTGTCCGATGGGTAAACAAAAAAACCGCTGCAATACGGCCTGTATAAAGCCGTTGGAAGAAGCCTTGAAAAAACACAAGGAGGAAATAGCAGCGGTGATTGCCGAGCCTTTACTGCTGGGTGCAGCGGGAATGATTGTCTATCCGATTGAATATTTGAAGAAAGCGGCCCAGCTTGCCCACAAATATGATGTTCATCTAATTGCAGATGAAGTGGCCACGGGCTTCGGCAGAACAGGTAAGATGTTTGCGTGCGATCACGGCGGCGTACAGCCGGACTTTATGTGCCTGTCCAAGGGAATAACTTCGGGGACACTTCCTTTTGCCGCAACGTTGACAACCGAAGAAATTTATAACGCCTTCTACGATGACGGGGACAAACACAAAACCCTCTACCACGGCCATACCTATTCGGCCAATCCCATCGGCTGTTCTGCTGCACTGGCAAGCCTTGAAATTTTCGAGGAAGAAAAAACACTGGAAAAGATAAAGAAACTGGTCCCACAGTTACAGGAGGGTATGGAAAGATTGGCATCACTAAGATATGTCGGCGACGTAAGATATATAGGAATGACGGGGGCAGTTGAACTGGTCAGAGATAAGGAAACCAAGAAGGCCTTCGACACTTCCGAAAGAATCGGACAGCAAGTTTTCAGGAAGGGACTAAAAGAGAACCTGATTTTGCGTCCTTTGGGTAACATTATATACCTGTGCCTTCCATTGAGCACAACAAGAAAAGAGTTGAGCGACATTCTGGAAAAAATGTTTAAAACCATCAGAAAGCTGAACTACTGAAATACAGGTATTCCGCTTCTTTCAAAATCAGGCCGGTCGCTGTCGAAAAATCTGCTCTTTTTTATAACATCCCGCCAACAAGACCCGCGATTTCCCTATGCGCTGTCATTTGCCCTTTTCAAGCTGGAATCTGTTCCTCTGAGCGGCACCTAAAAACACGGTGTTGGTATTGTGATAATCACTTCGGTCTCAATCAGGACGGGCCTGGAATTATCAAGGTCTTCCCGTGCATTCCGGTCGGATTTCCCGCACCAGTTTCAGTAACCACAAGACCGGAAATCCGGAATGTGGGGAAATTGCCCTGTTTGCCCGATAAAATATGCAGAGAACCGCATAATCTGTCCGATAATACTACTGAAAGTGTGGGGAAATAATGTGATTTCCCGGGGTTTTTCACTATCGAGGGTAGGGTTTCTATTGAAAAGCAAAAGGTACTTGCCTGCACCCGACAGGGACGGAGTTTGCGCATAGGCCGTAAATGCATAATATCGAAGCAAAAACCAGAAACTTAAGACTTATAGAAACTGCTCAAGAAGCTGCGGGAACCCAAGAGAGGAAAAGAACGAACGATTAATAACCGCATTGCTTATATTCTACAAAGTTGGCCAAAGTCAGGATAACTAAGGCGGTATTTTACCTGCGTTCAGGAAACATTTGAGAAAAAGGTAAGGCAGGCAGAGATGAAAAAAATATGCGTAGTTATAACCGCCCGCGCAAGCTATGCTCGAGTAAAGAGCGTTCTGCATGCGATTAAGAAAAGCAAAAATTTAGACCTTTTTCTGGTAGGGTCGGCTTCGCTTCTTTTATACAAGTACGGAAATGCTGTAAAAATCATAGAAGAGGACGGATTTCAAATAAATGAAAGAGTTTATATGGTTGTAGAGGGCGAGAATCCAACAACGATGGCAAAAACTGTCGGCATAGGCATAATGGAACTTGCAACTATTTTTGACAATTGCAAACCTGACATAGTGATTAGTATTGCCGACAGGTTCGAGACAATTTGCACGGCGATAGCGGCTTCGTACCTGAACATTCCCGTAGCCCATATCCAAGGTGGTGAAATCACCGGTTCTGTCGATGAAAAGGTCAGACACGCCGTCACGAAATTTTCCTCTCTTCATTTCGTTGCGAACAAATTCGCCGCCAAAAGAGTGAAGGTGATGGGAGAATCAGGAGAAAATATTTTTGTCACAGGGTGCCCTTCGGTAGACCTGGCCAAGGAAGTCAAAGAAGGTCTGCCATTTATGAATTCAGATTATATGTATTCAAAGTACGGAGGCACTGGAGACATCGTAAATATTGATAAAGATTTTATCGTTGTTCTACAACATCCTGTGACAACGGAATTTGAAAATGCGTATTATCAGATGCAGGAAACTTTGAAGGCGGTTTGCACATCAGGAATTCCGACGATTATTTTCTGGCCTAATGTTGACGCCGGTTCTGATGCGATATCCAAGGCAATTCGCGAATTCAGAGAGAAATACAAGCTGAAAGATATTCATTTCTTCAGGAACTTTACGCCGGAAGACTTTCTGGCGCTTCTTTTGAGGTCCAAGTGCATAGTTGGGAACTCCTCCGTGGGGATAAGGGAATGCTCTTTTTTGGGTGTTCCGGCGGTAAATATCGGTACTCGTCAAAGCGGCAGGGAACAGGGCGAAAATGTAATAAATGTGGCCTACTCAAAAGAAGAGATAATGAAAGCTCTAAAGAAACATTTTCAGAATGGAAACAGATATCCTTCGACGCCTCTATATGGGGACGGGACGGCCGGCGGAAAAATTGCGGAAATTCTTGAAAAGACAACCCCAACTACAGAAAAACGATTCATAGAATGAAGAAGATTTTAGTAGGTTACCCCTTAGATAAATACAAGGTATTCGAAGATATCCTATGTTCTCTGTCAGCCAAATATGAACTGATAATCAAGGACTATGATTACAACTGGTTAAGAGATAACATTCACGAATTCGACATAATAATCCCCAGTCTAAAGATAATCATTGATGATGAAATCATCGGCAAAGCCAAGAAACTGAGCTTGCTGTTCAGCCCCACAACAGGGAAGGACCATATCAGATTTGAAACGAAGAAGAAAGATATAAGAGTATTAACCTTAAATGACTGGCGGGAAGAAATACATTCTGTGAATTCCACTGCAGAGCTGGGATTCGCTCTTTTGTTATCCTTATCACGCAAATTATTGTTAGCCCACAATAATGTTGTCATGTCCGGCAGGTGGGAAAGGAATGATTTTTTAGGAAGAGAACTGAATAACAAGGTGATAGGGATAATAGGGATGGGCAGGATTGGGCAAAAAACTGCTCGCTATGGCAACGCATTCGGTATGAAAGTGATTTACTGGGATAAGACCGAACGTAAAGAGTGGGAGAGGATAAAGGATTTAAACAAACTGCTCTGTCGATCTGATTTTATAAGTATATCAATTTCTTTAAATGGCCAAACCCAATATCTTATTAACACCGACAACATCACCCACATTAAAAGAGGAGCCGTCCTGGTGAATATATCACGGGGTAAGATAGTGGAAGAGAAAGCATTGTGCTCGGCGCTGGAAGAAGGCCGTCTTGGTGGTGTGGGAGCTGATGTTCTGGAGCTGGAACTGGAAAATTATGAGGAATCACCTCTTTACAAATACGCGCAGGAAAATCCTGAGGCAAATGTTATTATCACTCCCCACATCGGAGGTGCAACAATTGAGGCATGGAAGAGAGTTTTTGCTCTGGTGTTTAATAAAATCCCGGAAGTGGAATTGTAAATGAACACCAAAATAATAGCAGAAATATCTTCGAATCATCAGGGAGATATATCCATAGCCAAAAAATTTATTAAAGTTGCGGCTCAAACAGGGGTAGATTGTGTGAAATTTCAGTCATCGCGATACGAAGATTTGGTAAGAAAGAATGACCCCCAGTCTGAATGGGTCAAGAAGACTTCTTTGGCAGACGAAGCCCATTTAGAGCTTATTGAAGAATGTAAAAATAATGATATACAATTTCTAACCACCTGCTTTAGCATCTCAAGAGTGAAGTTCCTTGCCTCTTTAGGCCTGGATGAGATAAAAATCGCAAGTCCCGACCTCTTAAGTTTTTCTATGATTGAAAAGCTTGGTCAATGTTTTAAACATCTTATTATTTCCACGGGCATGCACACCAGGAAAGAAATAAAAAATGCGATAGATTTTTTGTTGAAAAATAAAATAAACGCCACTTTGCTGCATGCAATTTCCATTTATCCAACTCCAGCAAACAAAAGTTTCATGCACAAATTTCTATGGCTAAAGGACAATTTTCCCCGTGTAGGCTATAGCCATCATGCTGTGGTCATAAAGCCCTTAGAGTTTGCTATCGCCCATGGCGCGGCCCCGGACGAGCCACTTCGTGGGACATTCTGCCTTCGGATTTCGAATCTTTAGTAAAGTACAGAGACAACTTAAACCTGCTGCTCGGCGATAAAGAATGGTTACGTGAGGAAGATTTTTTATTTCCAGAAGAAATGGAAGCGGCAAAAAGATTTATTGGCAGATGGGGCAACAACAAGTGAATGTAATTTTTGTCACACAAGGTCAGTTCACTATTTTTTACTTAGATATACTTGCGTTACTCAGTCGAAGGCTTAGTTTGGGTCGCACAGGATTCTATGTTACCAACAGATCGAATTGGCCACAGTATTCAAAAAAGGCAGAAGGTTTGAATGTGGATGTAGAATTTTTGAAAGGATGGGAAATAGTTCCCGCGACCGACGAGAAACCGGATTACGATTTTTTAAGGACGCTGGAGAGAGAATTCGGAGAACCCTTTTTATGGAACGCTTTGATAGCAGACAGAAGGGTATACAACGGAGTTTTAACAAAATATAAGCAGGATTACAAGTCAAGATTCACACACGATGAAATGCTCTCTCTGCTGCAAAAAAGCTTCGAGTCTATAACAAAGTTCGTTGAAAATATCAAACCTGATGTAGTTATAGGCGGCTTTACGCCTGTTACATTCGGTGAATACATATTTTATCTCTGCGCGAAAGCCAAAGGCATAAACTACATTAATCTGAATCCTACCAAGATCTTGAATTATGTTACTTTTTCACAGGAGATATTCAGGCAGTTTCCTCACATTGCGAAAGATTACAAGAAATACCTGGAGTTAAATGAGAGAGACATATTTTGGGAAAAAGCTGAAGATTATGTCGAAAACAAATTCGATAAATACGAGGGGGTTATAGTTTCTTCACCTAAGTTTCCATGGCAGAGATGGTTGGTGAGCGTGTTGAAATGGCCTTTCGTAGCAGCCAAGTATTATCTAATAAAAGACTATCTGGACAACGTGGCAAGAGGACGGCACTGGGGCTACTTTTTTAAGGATATATATAATCCAGTGAAAGACAAAGCCGTCCTAAAGCTTATTCCTCATTGGTCTCTGGAGAAATGTAAACAGCGGGAATACGCTTTCTATCCACTCCATGTGGAGCCGGAAATAGCCCTTTCCATATTCGGTCGAGAGTATCTTAACCAGATAGAACTTATTAGAAACATTGCGAGTTCCATCCCTGTGACCTGGAAATTAGTTGTGAAGGACCATCCTGCAGGAGTTGGAAGGAGGAATATTCGATATTATAGAAAACTTTTAGAAATCCCTAATGTAGTTTTAGTAAATCACTATATAGATTCAAAAGATTTGCTTAAGGATGCAAAGATTATTTTTACGGTGTCTGGTTTTTGCGGTTTTGAAGCAATCCTTAGAAACAAGCCTGTCATAACTTTCGGAAGGACCTTTTACAACGCCCTTCCTGACTGTATGGTACAGAACGTGCAATCTTTGCAAGAACTTCCGCAGGCGGTAGAAAAACTTTTGGAAGATTACCAATATCGCGAAAAAGAAATTATTTGTCTTGTTGCAGCGATAATAAAGAACTCTACACCATTGAATTTATATGCAGATGTTTTAAAAAAGAAAGGCAGAATAACTGTTGAAAGTGACACACTGATTAAACAAAAAGATGAATTTATAAATTTTTTGTTTAAATGGGTATGATAAAGTTCAATGAGCCCATATAAGGACAAATGTTTAGTATGCGGAAGCGGGTTTTTGGAAGTTCTTTGTCGCATGGTTTCTTTATATTGCCCAAACATATTTCGCAGAGTTGCGATATGCCAAAATTGCGGACATATTCAAGTATACCCTATTTTTGACCAAAATGAATACGCTGTTATAAACAAGCATTTTTTCGATAAGAAATATCTTCGCGAAGAAAGACAAAACCCTGACAATGTTAAAAAAGAGAACAGGCTTTCGGAAAGACTTTCTTCTTATATTCGGGAAGGGCTAAACGTTCTCGATATCGGCGCCGGTGAAGGTTGGGCAATGGCTTATTTTCGAAAAAACAATTGCAATTATTTTGCCATTGAAGCAGTGGATAGGTTAGCTGAGGCGCTCGCAAAGCTAGGTGCAACAGTTATCGGGAAATCTTTGTTCGACGATTATCGTGATTACGAGCATTTCTTTGACATTGTGATTTTTCGTCACATTCTGGAACACATGCCGAACCCTTCCGAGGCCTTATCGAAGGCGAAACGCTTTTTGAATTCGGATGGTATAATTTACTTAGCTTTACCCAATGCAGCCAACTCTTCAGTCAGAAAAGGGTTTAGAACAAG
>SMTZ1_10005869_pt1 | contig 12359 bp, 9 predicted proteins | sample DeeMarSWOR136_30_FD_25667 | JGI IMG/M metagenome (IMG submission 25667) | reverse complement strand
ACCTGAAGCCCCCCGCCAGCCCCGCTGAGAAATGTGAGATACCCCTTCATCTTCTCTCGATGCCGCTTCTTGACTATGACGTATTCGGGAGAATGCGCCCCATACCCTAAACGGTCAAATACGCACACGAATTGCCGCATATCCCCATCCGGGTCGTGAGCCTCCATGTAGATCTTCCAGATATCGCCGTGGGATATCTCCTTGGCGGCAAAGGAATTCGTGATGACGGGCGGACTCCCTCCCACCTGAGTCCCCTTTTTTGCCACAGTCGTGCAACCGGCCATCACCAAGGAAAGGATCATGAGGGCCAGGATAAGAACAACCTTCATACGAGTTTTCATCGTGCTCTCCTTATCTCTAAACGATGCTCCCATTGGTTCCCGAGAGCCTTTCTCGTTTAACGACCTCCATGGGGAATACGGGGCAGCTCAACCCATATTTGCCCTAAGCGTTTCACCCCTTCGATATCGAATGGAGGCGGGGGCGAAACTTGCTTAACCCCTCGGGAAAGAGCCACGGGAAAGGTAACTTTATCACTGGTGTTTCCACTCCTGTCCTGAATGCACAAGGTCAGCGTGAGACGAGCCCATTCCCCTAGTGCATCCTTCGGGGGGGAGGTGACAACCCCGATGAATCCCGCCAGCCTTGCCCGGTCACCCTTCCTGATGCGCACATATTCGAAGCGTCCACCAAAGTCCGAATTCTTGATGCTGTATGCGAAATACCCCATGTCTCCATCCGGATCATTGGCCTCCAGGTAGATCTTCCAGATATCCCCATGGGATACCTTCTCCGAGGCGAAGGAGCTGGTGATGACGGGAGGACTCCCTGCCGGCTCAGTCCCCCTTTCCCCCACAGTCGTGCAACCGGCCATGCCGAGAGAAAGAGTCAAGATGGTTGGAATGAGAACGAATTTCTTAAGGATTTTCATCGTACTCTCCCTTCTATCAAAAAATGCCTTTATCGCTTGGCTCCACTTTGGACTGTTTCGCGGACTACGGATCTGGGCCTAAGCCTTGAAAAAAGTAGTCCCGACGCTTCTCAACTCCTCAGCCGCCTGCTTCACCCGTTCGGCCATGGATGCCTCCGCTAATTTCAAGTAGGCACGGGGATCATACGTCTTCTTATTCCCAACCTCCCCGTCCACTTTGAGCACACCATCATAGTGCTTCATCATGTGGTCAGCGATGGGACGGGTGAAGGCATACTGGGTATCGGTATCGATGTTCATCTTCACCACGCCGTACTCAAGCGTCTCCCGAATTTCCTCCAGCGATGAACCCGATCCACCGTGGAACACCAGATAGAAACGGGCATCCCTGCCGTATGCCTTTTCCAACGCGTTCTGACCATCTTTTAAGATAGAGGGTTTAAGTTTGACGTGACCGGGCTTATAGACCCCATGGACATTTCCAAACGTAGCTGCCACCAGGTACCGCGCTCCTTTCACCGTGTTCAGGCGACGGGCGACCTCGAGCATGTCCTCCGGAGTGGTATAGAGCTTTTCCACGGCAGCGCCTTCTCCGCCAGCCCCTTCCTCTTCGCCGCCCACAACCCCACACTCCACCTCGAGAATGATCTCATTCTTGTGACAGCGCTCGAGAAGGGGAACGGCAATGTCCAGGTTTTCTTTCAAGGACAGGGCACTTCCGTCGAACATGTGGCTGTTGAAGAGATTGGGCTGGCCGGCTGCCCGACGTCTCTCAGTCTCCTCGATGAGGGGAATTACGTAGGTATCGAGTACATCCGCCTGGCAATGATCCGTATGTAAGGCGACGTAGATATCATAGCGCTCCGCAACGCGGTGCACGTGTTCGGCAATGGAAATGGCTCCCAGGGCCATGTCCTTGATAGCGGAACCCGAGGCAAAGGCACCACCGCCAGTGGAAACCTGAATAATCCCGTCACTTTTGCTCTCAGCAAGGCCCTTCAATACCGCGTTGGCCGTTACAAGTGAACTCACATTGATGGCGGGATAGGCGAAGTGGTTTTCCCTTGCCCCATCGAGCATTCTACAATAGGCCTTATAATCGACCACTGGCATGGGATTCTCCTCCCCTGTTAAACATTTTCACGTATAACTAATGCTCGACACCATCTTTCTCAGAAACAATAGAGCTCTATGCCTTCTTCTTCGTCTGATCCGCAACGGCCTGGGTGGCTTTTTTTACCGCCTCGGGATCTCCCAGGTAGTAGCGCCGGATCGGGCTCAGATCGTCCTCGAGCTCATAAACTAAAGGAACTCCCGTGGGTATGTTGACCCCGGCAATCTCATCGTCCGGAATCTGGTCAACGTACTTCATCAGGCCCCTCAGGGTGTTGCCATGGGCAACAATGAGCACGCGCTTGCCGGCTCGGATCATAGGGGCAATGATTTCCTTCCCGTACGGCAGGAGGCGCTCGATAGTGTCCTTCAGACACTCGGTGAGGGGAACTTCCTGAGCGGGAATATCGGCATACCTTGGGTCGTGGCCCGGAAAACGGGGATCATCTCGGGTGAGAGGAGGTGGTGGCACGTCGAAGCTGCGGCGCCACAGGTTGGTCTGCTCGGCTCCATATTGTTCAGCAGTCTCCGCCTTGTTGAGCCCCTGGAGCGCCCCGTAGTGGCGCTCGTTGAGACGCCAGCTCCGGTATATCGGTATCCACATAAGGTCCATCTCTTCCAACACGAGCCAGAGGGTCTTGATCGCCCGCTTGAGCACCGACGTGTACGCAACGTCGAAGACATATCCCTCCTTCTTGAGAATGCGGCCAGCCTCGATGGCCTCCTGAATGCCCTTTCCGTTCAGCTCAACATCGGTCCAGCCGGTAAAACGGTTATCCTTGTTCCATGCACTCTCGCCGTGGCGGAGCAACACAACCTTTTTCATATCTCTCTCCTTAAATTTTCATCTCCTTCAAATTGTAGAAGGCCCTGGACCCGGCGTAGCGGCCGCTCCGACCCAAATTGTTCTCGATGCGCAGGAGCTGGTTGTATTTTGCCGTGCGATCAGTCCGGGAGAGCGACCCCGTTTTGATTTGCCCGGTGTTACACGCGACGACCACATCGGCGATGGTGGTGTCCTCGGTTTCACCTGACCTGTGGGAGACCACTGCTGTATAGCCGGCGCGTTTGGCCATCTCAATGGCCTCCAGCGTCTCGGTGAGCGTTCCGATCTGGTTCAGCTTGATGAGGATCGAATTCCCGACGTTTTCCCGGATCCCGCGCGCCAACAGCTTGGTGTTCGTTACGAAGATGTCGTCGCCGACCAATTGTACGCGCGCCCCGAGTTCGGCAGTGAGCCTTGCCCACCCTTCCCAGTCGTTTTCGTCCAAGCCATCCTCAATGGAGAGGATGGGATACTTTCCCAGGAGTTCCCGATACCAGGAGATCATGTCCTCGGCCGTCCGCTCAGGCTCTTTCTCCGCCTCCAGCCTGTATTTCCCATCCCTGTAAAATTCACTGGCAGCTGCATCGAGCCCCAGGTAGATATCCTCGCCAGGACGATATCCAGCGCGTTCTATGCCTTTCAGAATAACCTCCAGGGCCTCCTCATTGGATTTCAGATCCGGTGCGAATCCCCCTTCATCGCCAACCGCTGTGGAATACCCGCGCTCCTTCAACACCGCTTTCAAATTATGGAAGACCTCCACACCCACGCGCAGCGCTTCTGCGAAGCAATCCGCCTTCACAGGAAGGATCATAAACTCCTGAATGTCAACGTTATTGTCCGCATGCCTACCGCCATTTATCACATTCATCAGGGGCACTGGAAGCTCCCTGGCGTCGGCGCCCCCAAGGTAGGCATAGAGGGGCAACCCGTTTTGGGCGGCGGCCGCTTTCGCCACTGCCAGGGAAGCTCCCAAGATGGCATTAGCCCCCAGGCGGGATTTGGTTTCCGTGCCGTCGAGCGCGATCAACGCCATATCGATCTCGACCTGCTCCGTTGCCGCCTTGCCGAGGAGTGCCTGAGCGATCTCCCCGTTCACGTGATCAACGGCCTTCCTCACCCCCTTGCCCAGATAGCGCTTGGCGTCGCCATCGCGGAGTTCCAGGGCCTCTCGCTCACCCGTCGAGGCGCCGGAGGGTACTGCTGCCCGCCCCAGCGCTCCACCTACCAAGGCCACCTCAACTTCGACGGTCGGATTACCCCGACTATCCAAGATCTCGCGGCCAACCACGCTCGCGATTTTTGTGCTTTCTTGACCAGTCATGCATCACCACCCTTTCTCGGAGATCGGCACCCTCCCCCGACGAGGCAAATGTCAAATGACAAATGCAGCCGAAAGTTTTAACATTTGGATTTTGGATTTGCCCATTTTGGTTTGGGCATTTGGATTTTGCCATTTGAACTTGGCCTCTTCGCGCCCGCAAGTTCACCAGTGAATGGAGGACCACCCCACCTCAGGCACCCATCCCGAGGGTCCCCTCAGTACCCGATCTCGTTTGCTGCCTCCTTGAGGATCTGGGCGCTTTTTCGAAATGCCGCGTGTTCCTCTTCGGAAAGGGTAGGTGATAGGTTTGCCATCACACCGGTAGCACCCACCACCCTCGGAATGGACAGGCTCACCTCTTTGATCCCCTCCACTTCAGGAGTAAGCATAGACACCGTGAGGACCGCCCGCTCGTCGTCACGGATAGCTTTCGCAATCCGGGCGATTCCCCCTCCTATCCCGTAATACGTTGCTCCCTTTCCTTCTATGATGCGGTAAGCTGCTCGTCTCACCCCGTCGTCTATCCGAGATTTAACCTCTTCAGTAAGGGCACGTCCGCTCTCCTCGGCGAAGTCGACTAATGGAACACCCCCCACCTTGGCGCTTGACCAGACCAATACCTCTGAGTCACCGTGCTCGCCCAGGACATAGGCGTGAACCGATTGCGGAGAGACTCCGAGATGTTCTCCCAGAAGGGCACGAAAGCGGGCCGTGTCGAGGATGGTCCCCGACCCTATGACTCGCTCAGGGGGGAGCCCGGAGATCCGGGTAACGACCTGGGTCATCACGTCTACCGGATTGGACACGATAAGAAACACGGTTTTCGGCGCGTACTTCATGACGCTGGGGACGACCTTCTGGAACACCTGGACATTCCGTTCCAACAGTTGGAGCCGGCTTTCCCCAGGCCGCTGTGCCACGCCACAGGCGAGCACCACAAGGCCTGCCCTTTCGAGCTGAGGGTAGTCTCCGCCAGCTACCCTTACCGGTGTGGCAAATGGAGTCGCATGGAGTATATCCTCGGCCTGGGCCCGGGCCAGGTCTTTATTGAGATCAACAAGAATCAACTCGGTGGCCGCCCCTCTCAGAGCAATGGCGTAGGCTCCTGAGCTCCCGACAAATCCCGTTCCGACAATACCAACTTTCATAGCCCGTCTCCCTTATTCGCCTGTTTCCTTCAGGTTAGATGCAATCAGGGATAAATATACCCATAATGCAGCAAGGGAATTCAATATTCCCGTAACCGGAGTTTCCTGACTTTTTTGGGAAGGCGGTTGTGCACGAGCAAAATTCAGACACCTGAGAATTCGGAAAAGAAGCTCTGAGCGAATTCCGGTTCTGCGGTGTTGCGGTGCAGCAGTGTTGCGGTCATACATGGATTAAATCCTAAATCGACTCGGCCGAGCGACTCGACGTGTCTTCGACCCTGAGGCTCAGACCCGAAGGGAGCTCGTCGACATGTCTCGTCGCGGGCCGAAACACTAAATGCTAAACAATATCTAAATCCTAAACGTTTTGGTCATTTGATCATTAGTACTTTGGATTTATTTAGAGTTTAGAAATTGGGATTTCGAAATTGCCCAGTGGGGCGAACTTTGCAATGGTCGAAAAAATATGTTGAGCGGCGAGGAGCGACTTTTCCGGGGATCTCGGGTCACTTCGGAGGAATTTGGATTTCCACAGTGTGAAGGGGGCCTAGTTCTGCTTTCCCCATTACTCCCGAACCCCACTACTCCATTACTCCGCAACCCTCCATTCTACAGTTCAAGCCCGCGGCACGCCGCGCCCAGGAGTGCGGCCTTGGGGTTGAGGATGACTTTGACCGGCATGCGCGCCAACAGCCCGGACATACGCCCCTTGCGCACGAAGGCCTCCATAAACCGGCCGTTCTCCAGGGCCGATAAAATCCGGGGGGGAATACCTCCACCTACATAGACGCCGCCTGTAGCCAGAACCTTAAGAGCCAGGTTCCCGGCCTCCGCCCCCAGGATGGAGACGAAGATGTTAAGGGTGGAGACGCCGAGTTCACACGTCCGCTTCTTGTCGACTGCCGCACTGACGATGACCGGCGTGCGATCTTTCGCCGCAGCCAGCTGCTCGGCCAGCCAGGCCGGTTCTTCGGCCTGGCCCCGATCCTTGAGAAAAGCGTAAATCGTGGGTATCCCCAGGCCAGAACAAACCCGTTCATAACTGACATGGTCGAAACCATGCCGATCCCGCAAATACTGCAGCAGCTCAGCTTCCAAGCGGTTAGCCGGTGCGAAACCCACGTGGCCACCCTCCGAGGGGTGAGCCCGATAGCGCAATCCATCCCAGGTGAGGAAGGCTTCTCCTAGGCCCGTGCCCGGGGCAATGAGGGCGATGGCTCCACCCTTCACTGCCCTCCCCGCGTTCAGGGTGTGGAGGTCACGCCTCTTCAGGAGGGGAATGGCCTGGGCGATCGCCTCAAGGTCGTTGAGCAAGTGAACAAAGGAGAGGTTCAGCACCTTTCGTAAGTGCTCCCCGTCTATCTCCCATGGCAAATTGGTGGTGGTAACCCTGCCGCCCACCACCGGTCCAGCCACACCAAAGGCAGCCCTGTCCACTTTCAGGTCAACCTCGGAGAGAAACTCACGCACCAGGGATTCCAGGTTTCGGTAGCGGGCGCTCGAGAAGGTCTTCTCCACAAGCGGCACTCCCAGCGGGAGCTCAGGCGAGTAGATAGCAAGGTTGATCTTGGTTCCGCCGATGTCACCGGCAAGCAACATGGGACCCCCCATTAGCTTAACTTTACTTCGATACTGGAATAACTCCAAATAGGAGAATTCAGTATGGGTAGTGCCCGATAGAGGTTTGAGGAGCGTCCACCTGCGGTGGACTTGAGGCTAAAGGCCAAAAACCCTTTGCCTCGTCTCCCAGCGATGCCATCCTCGGGATCGCCGGTCCTCACCTTCGCTTCGGCTTGCGCTTCCCCCTCTTCGGCTTTAGGAGGGGCCGCACGGCGGATCGAGCATCAGGTGAGAGTCGGATCTCCTCGTCTCCGTAGCGGAACACCAAGCCATCACCCTCTCGCAATGAATAGGTTACAGACTCGCGTTCGATGTTCACTTCCAGTACCTGGCCCCGGATCGTCAAGGGGAATCGAATCCTTTTCATCCCCCCTGGGAGCGGTCTCGGGTTGAAGGACATCTGCCCGCCGTAATCCCGCATGCCGGCGAGTCCATACACGGCGGCCATCCAGGTGCCCCCGATGGACGCAATATGGATCCCATCTTGAACGTTACCCGCAATATCCGCAAGATCCATGAGTACGGCATATCTCAAATACTCCAGCGCCTGCTCCGTGTAGCCGATCTCAGACGCCAGGATAGTTTGAATACACGCCGAGAGGGAGGAATCGCCAGTGGTCAATGGGTCGTAGTAATCGAAGTTGCGCTTCTTCTGCTGGGGCGAAAACTCCTGCCCGAGAAGAAACATGGCCAGCACGATATCGGCCTGCTTGATCACAGCGTGCCGATAGATGACGAGGGGATGGTGATACAGGAGAAGCGGGTATTTGTCGGGAGGCGTATTCTTGAAGTCCCAAGCCTCCTTGTCGAGGAAGCTGTCGTCCTGCGGATGGATCCTCGCCTTCCAATCGAAGGGGATATACATCATGTCCGCAGCCCTCTTCCACTCCTCGACCTCGGCCATATCGACCCCCGTCTTGTCTACCAGTGCCGCGAAACGCTCCGGGTGTTCTTTCCGAAGCGACTCGACCGTCGTCGCTGCGTACCGAAGGTTCTCCCGCGCCATGAGATTGGTAAAGGTGTTATTGTTCACCACGGTGTTGTATTCATCCGGCCCCGTCACGCCATGGATGCAGAACTTGCCCCCCTTCCTCTTTGAATAAAAGCCGAGATCATTCCAGAGGCGGGCCGTTTCCACCAGCATTTCCGCCCCCTCCTCATGGAGGAAGGCCTCGTCACCGGTTACCTCCACGTACTTCTTTAACCCGTACATAATGTCCGCATTGATGTGATACTGGGCCGTCCCCGCCGCATAGTATGCCGATGCCTCTTCTCCGTTAATGGTCCGCCATGGAAAGAGCGCACCTTTCTGGTTCACTTCCCGGGCCCGCTGCCTGGCCTTGTCCAGCATGCTGTGTCGGAACTTCAACAGGTTCTTGGCGATGCGCGGCGCCGTGTACATGAGAAACGGCAAGATGTAGATTTCCGTGTCCCAGAAATAATGCCCTTCGTAGCCTAAACCCGTGAGCCCTTTAGCGGGAATACCCGCGCCCTCTGCTCGACCAGATGCCTGGATGATCTGAAACAGGTTCCAGCGGATGAGTTGCTGTGCTTTCGAATGGGCCCCCTGAAACTCCACATCGCTCCTCCGCCAGAAGTCATCAAGGTACTCCTGCTGGCCTGCCAGTAGCTCATCGAATCCATGGCCGAGGGCTCGGTCCAGGGTCCGTTCCGCCCTTTGGGACAGTTCCTCTGTAGTGGCACTCCTGGATGTGTGATACGTCATGTACTTAATCAGCTGGAACGGTTTTTCCTCTTGTGCATCGACGGAGAAGACGACCTGACCGGCATCGTCCGAACATCTACTCTGGTATGAATAGGGGCACGTCGTCTCGACGGCATGCTCAATACTACAGGCCATGGTCATCTTGCTGTTATTCGTCACGTAACTCAGTCCGATCCGATGATCCCTGGCATAGTTTCCCTTGGGGAGCAGAACCCGGTGTTCGAATCCCCGTGCCCGGCGAGGGTCTCCTCCGGATGTCTGACTGCTTTGTTCCGTGACCATCTCCGAGGAGATGACCACCGGTGCCTTGGCATTGAGCACCGTAACCTGATAGGAGATGGCGGCAAGGTGTCGGTGCTGGAACGAAACGAGCCTCCGCGATTTGATGGAAATACGCTTCCCCGATGGTGTTTCCCAGAGTATATCCCGATCCAGGGTGCCGGCCCTCATATCCAGTACACGTTCGAAGCGGAGGAGATTCGCGGTGGGAAGGTAGAAGGGCTCGTCGTCGACATATAACCTGATAATCTTGCTGTCCGTTACGTTCACGATGGTCTGGCCCATTCTGGCAAACCCAAACGCCTCTTCCGCGTAAACGATCGGCCAGGTCTCGTGGAACCCGTTCACGAAGGTTCCCCTCTGAAACACGGGTCTCCCTTCCTCGCAGTTCCCCCGCATGCCGAGGTACCCGTTGCTCAAGGAGAAAAGCGTTTCGGTCTGCGCCAGCAGACGGGGATAAAACCTCTTCTCAAGCAACCTCCAATCATCGGCGGGATATACATATTCAGGAGGAATTCGAATTTCCCGTCTGATCATCGATTCTTCTCCTCATCATGCGGGAAGGCTTTGGATCTGCATGGTTTCAGCGTGAAAGCCACGATGCCAAACCGGATATCGTTTAGTCCTCAATTCCCCCACACCTGATTCAACCGAGCATTTCGGCGAGGTCTTTCACGACGATGTCTGCTCCGTTTTCCCAGAGCGACTCGGCATCGCCCTTCCGGTCGACGCCGACCACCAGTCCGAAGCCGCCACGCCGGCCGGCCTGTACACCCGAGATCGCATCCTCGACGACCACCGCGCGGTTCGGTGGGACGTCGAGCTCCTCTGCAGCTTTGAGAAAGGTATCAGGCGCCGGCTTCCCGGCCAGGTTCAGCTGAGAAGCGACTTCGCCGTCGACTCGCACGTCGAATAAATCCGCAATACCGGCAGATCTAAGAACCGCCTCGCAGTTGCTGCTCGCCGAGACCACCGCCGTCTTAATCCCCCGGTTGCGAAGGTGACGGACGAAGGCCACTGAACCCTCGTATGCCTCAACACCTTCCGACTCGATGGCCTCCTTCACCATTCCGTCCTTTCGGTTTCCGAGCCCGCAGATCGTCTCGCTGTTCGGAGGCGAAGCGGGCTCACCGTAGGGCAAGTGAATTCCCCGGGATTCGAGAAAGCTCTGGACTCCATCAAACCGCGCCTTGCCGTCCACGTACAGCTTGTAATCGGTCCCGATGTCGAACGGCCGAAACGGCTCGTTGTTCTGCGCGGATCGTTGTCTCAGGAAATCGTCGAACATCCCCTTCCAGCAGGCCGCATGGATTTTGGCGGTGTCGGTCAGGACGCCGTCCAAATCGAACAGGACCGCGTCGAACAGTTCCCTCGTTACGGTTTTGCCGAATTTGGATTGACTCACTGGATCTCTCCTATTCCATGAGGTAAAAGTGTCGCCACTCGGAAATCTCCAACGTCGACGTTCCCCGTTATTTCAAAGGTAACGCGGTGAATCCCTCCTGAATCACTTACAGGAAAAACACTTCAGCGCATCTCGCTCGGCTGTCCAGTAGACGCCAGGACGTTGCGCCACAACCTTCCGGTGGGATCGATCCTCTTCCGCTGGGACACCGCCAGCGGAACAGGAACGTGGGTGAACTCGTTCTTCCAGTTTCCCACCACCATGTTGGTCCGGCCCGCCATCCCCGCGTGCACGGCATTGTGGCCGAGAAGCAAGCAGAACGCCGAGTCGTGGGGGTTTGCGGGCATACTCCTGATGGTGTAGCTGGGGTCGATATACTTCAGATTGAGCTCCAGCCCGGCCTTCTTGCAGTAATCCTTGATCCGATCCCTGAGGAACATTCCTATGTCCCCGAAACGGATGTTGCCGGATGCATCCCGTTCTTGTGTCCCCTCCATGAACTCCTGTCCTGCCCCTTCAGCCGCCACCACCACCGCGTGGCCTCTCCTCTCCAACCTCTCCCTCAACGCCTTGAGGAAGCCTTCGAGGGTAAAGTGTACCTCCGGTACCAAGCAAAAGTTTACGTCGTTGTATGCAAGCGCTGCATATGCAGCGATGAATCCCGACTCGCGGCCCATGAGCTTCACCAAACCTACTCCGTTTCTCGCCCCTATTGCCTCGGTGTGCGCCGAGTAGATGGCCGTCTTCGCCTCGGTAACCGCCGTCTCGAAGCCGAAGGACATCTGCATGTAGGAAATATCGTTGTCTATCGTCTTCGGGATACCGATCACCGCGATCCTCAGGTTGCGCCGCCCGATCTCCTCCGTAATGGCCTGAGCTCCGCGAAGGGTCCCATCACCTCCAATGGTAAAAAGGATGCCGACGTTCATCCGCTCCAGGGTGTCGACCATTTCCGATACATCCTGAGGGCCACGCGATGATCCCAGGATCGTCCCTCCCCACTCGTGGATACGTTCCACCCCCTCCGGAATCAGCTCCAAGGGGACGTGGCCATACTTCGGAGCGAGTCCCTCGTAACCGTAGCGGAAGCCCAATACCCTCTTTACCCCGTAGTGATAAAAAAGCCCCATAACAATGGCACGAATCACGTCGTTCAGCCCCGGGCATATCCCCCCACAAGTTACGATTCCGCACCTGAGTTTCGAGGGGTCGAAGAAAATCTTTTCCCGAGGTCCAGCCATCTCGAAATAGGGGGGCCTTTTCCCTGCTTTCTGAAGGGCTTCAATCTCATTCAGACTCGAGTGGTAGAGAACATGCTCATCATCGCCTACAAAATGCATGTTGGACATCGGTGATGGGATTCGACACTCGCCTAACCTCGATACCTCGAGGTCCAGATCAATCGCTTCCATGGCGTTTACCTCTTTTTGGGGGGAGCCGGGTGTCATTGAGAGAACTTCGCTATCGCGGCTACTGCGTTTTTCCCAGGGCGGCCAGTCCAGGCAGCTTCTTTCCCTCCAGGAACTCCAGTGTTGCTCCCCCGCCGGTAGAGACGTGTGAGATTTCATCCGCACGCCCCGAGCGCATAATCGCCGCCACTGAGTCCCCCCCTCCGACTATAGTAACAGCCTGACTCTCCGCGAGGGCTGAAGCGATGGCCATTGTGCCAACATCAAAGGGCTTGACTTCGAAGAGCCCCAGCGGCCCGTTCCAGAAAATGGTTCTCCCCTTCGCGATCTCCTCCCTGAAGGCCTCCACCGTATCAGGACCGATGTCGAGCCCGGTTTCCCCTGCCGGGATCTCTCCGTGCACGGTGCTTGTTGGAATCCCTTCTTCTGCTTTTTCAGCGACCACGTGATCGGTGGGCAACAGGAGGGGTACCTTCCGTTCCGCGGCCACCTGCAATAGCTCCGTTGCCAAGGGCAGTTGGTCCTCTTCCACAAGGGACTTCCCCGTCCCATGACCTTGTGCCCGCAAGAACGTATAC
>SMTZ1_10005868_pt1 | contig 12360 bp, 10 predicted proteins | sample DeeMarSWOR136_30_FD_25667 | JGI IMG/M metagenome (IMG submission 25667) | reverse complement strand
TTCGTTTTGTATTCTATCTTTTAGTCGACAATTTATAGCACAATCCCCGCAACCTGTACATTTTTCTATATCTATGTATCTTGGTTTCTTTTTGATTTTAACATTATAATTTCCTATGCTGCCTTCCAAACCTATTACTTCAGAATAAGTTAATAGCTCAATATTCGGATGATTAGCAACCTCCATCATCTTAGGTGTTAAAATACAAGAAGAGCAATCAAGTGTTGGAAATGTTTTATCAAGTTGAGCCATACGTCCACCAAGAGACGGCTCTTGCTCAACTAAATATACCTTAAAACCATCATTTGCTAAATCCAAAGACGCTTGTATTCCAGCAATTCCTCCACCAATTACCAAAGCATTTGGAATAACAGGAATTTTTAAAGGATTTAAAGACTCAAGCAATTTTGCTTTTGCAATAGCACCACGAACAAGAGATTTGGCTTTCTCTGTTGCTTTTTGACGATCATCATGAGTCCATGAGCAATGCTCACGGATATTAACCATTTCTAAACGATATGGATTTATCCCACCGTCGGCAATTACTTTTCTAAAAGTATGTTCATGCATTCTAGGTGAACAAGAAGCAACCACAACACTATCGAGCTTATGCTGTTTTATCATATCCTTAATTAATGTAGCACCAACATCAGAGCACATGTACTTGTAAGCTTTACTAACAACAACATCCTCAAGATGACTTGCGTATTCTGCTAATGTTTCAACATCAACGTTTTGTGCAATGTTGATACCACAATGACAAACAAACACCCCGATTCTAGCCATATAAAATTACCCTTATACCTCAATTAAATTTAGTTTATCAACAGGACTTAGATTTAAATCCAAACCAAGTTTTTCTTTATTAATTCCAAATGCTAAACCCAAAAGTTGAGTTAAATAAAAAACAGGAACATCAAGTTTTGTTGCTACTGTTTCACCTGCTTTAATCTGCCTGGCATCATACATTCTATGGCACCAAGGACAAACATCAACTAAACCATTGAAACCTTGTTCTTGGATAGCTTTTAGTTTCTGACCTGTTTTTGTTAAGGCAGATTCAAGTGAATTAATTTGAAGTATACCTCCACAACAGTCTAGTTTCTCTGGATAGTAATTAACAGTTTCTGCACCAACTGCTTTTAAAATTTCTTCCATTTTAGTAGGGTTTTCAGAATTAACAGGTCGACCAATTTCACTTGGTCTAATTAAATGACATCCATAATGAGTGGCAAATTTTAAACCAGTTAGTGGCCTTTTCACATGCTTTTTTATTGTTTCTAAACCTATTTTATCATATAGTAAATTTACCGTGTGTAGAATCTCAATAGAACCTTTGTAATTTAAATCCTCAGCAGCAAGCATCTCACTAATTCTATCTTTCATTTCTTTATTATTTTCAAGTATATATTTACATTCACTTAAGGCTAAATGACACATTGCACAAGGAGCTAAAATACTAAGGTTATTTTTTTGAGCAATAGCAATATTACGCGCTGATAGATAAAGTGCCATTAGTTGATTTACACTTTTCATAGGTTCTCCACAACAAGAAAAACCTTCTATATCTACAAGCTTAACATCTAAAGCAGGTAAACTCTCTCTTACAGAAAGCTCATAAGCATATTGTTCTGTAGACATCATACAACCGGTAAATAATGCGTATTTTTTTTCCATAACTAAATTTTCACACCTTTTCAACCGCTATTTTCATAAGACTTGCTTGGAATTTTGTTAAATCTTTGGGTTTTGAAATATTTGGAAGACCTAGCTTACTCCTACGTTTTGTTTTATTTTCTCTTGTTGTAATTTCTTGAATATCTTGAATTGCACCTATAGATAGAATTGATTGTAAAAAAGCAGTATATTTTCCGGGAATTTGCTTACCAGATGCAACAGCCATGTTTTTAAGAGAAAATAGAATCTCAACAGGTGCAACCTTTTGAGGACATCTTTCTCTACATTTGAAACAACTCATACAAGTCCATATAATGTCTGAATTAACCATTTCATCAATTAAACCACGCTTTAAAAGAGCAACGATTTTATGTGGTTCAAGTTCTAAAAGTTTATGAGCCTCACAGCCTGATGTACATTTGGCACATTGGAAACAATAATCAGATATTTCATCTTTTAATTTAGACAATCTATCATTAATTTCCTTTCTCAGTTCTGGCTGAGGCTCCCCCATAGAAGTAAGATCGACTATACTCATTTGATACAACCTGTGATTAACAATCGTTAATTTTTATGTTTTTATTATTTAAATATTTTATGTTTACTTGATTATTTTACAAAATTCTTATATAAATTACATATTTAAATCCTACTAAAAAGAAAGAATTTACTAAATTAAAACCAATGTACAGACCAAAAAAATATTAAAAATATGACATCAATTATAAATCCTAGGCTAATAGATTCTTTTTACATGGATAATTTCAAAGAGCTGAAAAAATTTCAAATAAAAAAAAACAAATATGGAATTGTTTACCATGATGATTATAACAAATATGACCTTGGTGTAGGCCATCCATTAATTGGAGACAAACCTAGAAAAACAATGGCCTTTTTAAAAGAAAAAAGTATAATGACAGAATTAAAACTTTTTACACCACAAAAAGTAACAGAAAAAGATCTATTAAGAGTACATACCAAAGAGTATGTCGATTTAGTAAAAAAACTCAGCATTACGGGAGGAATGATTGCTAAAGACACTCCTGCACCTATTGGAATATATGAGTATGCAAGTTTAGCCGCAGGAGGTACAATATTAAGTGCTAAAAAATTATTTAGAGGATTTAACTGCATGATTAATCCACTAGCAGGTTTTCATCATGCTAGTAGAAATGCTTCATCAGGTTTTTGTTTTTTCAATGACATTGCTATAACGATAGAGTATATCAGAGAAAAATACAATTTAAAAAAATTTTTAGTAGTAGATCTTGATGTGCACCATAGTAATGGAACACAAGACATTTACTATGACGATCAAACTGTATTGAATATCTCATTTCACCAAGATGGTAGAACATTGTATCCTGGAACAGGAAAATTAGATGAAATAGGTGGAGATAATGCAAAGGGATACACAATAAATCTACCCTTACCTCCTGGAACTAGCAGGGATAGTTATCTTGATGCTTTTAAAGAAATTATTCCATCTATTGCAACACAGTTTAAACCAGAGATCATGATTTACCAGGCTGGTGTAGATACACATCACTCTGACCCATTAGCAAATTTACTTTTAACTTATCAAACATATTATCATCTGGCTAATCAGATAATAGGTTTATCAAACAATATATGTAAGAAACTGGTTGTTTTATTAGGTGGAGGTTATAATAGTAATGCATGTTTAATTTCATATTACAATGTTATTTGTGGTCTTTTAGATAAAGACCAATATATAAAAGAGGAAGAAACTACTGATTACAATGCAGAATATATTAAAAATTTAATTAATGAACTTAAAAAGAACCTTGCAGATTATTGGGATATTATATAATAAAAAAGTAAATTTCTATTTTATTTTAATTATTGGATGATATACTGGTTTCCACATTTTCGATTTAATTTCATCCAGTGTTAATTCAGATGCTCCTTGATCTAATGCTATTTGTTGTAATGTTACTTGCGCAATTTGAGCGGAAATTTCGCGAATATTCTTAATAGATGGATAAACTGTACCTTTTTTTAAAAGTTTTTCAGGTGTAATCTCTGCTAATTTATATGCAACATTAGTAAAAACGGAATCACTAATATACATTCCCTTGCTCAAAATTGCTCCTAAACCTACTCCAGGGAATATGAAAAAATTATTTCCTTGTCCAATAGTAATTGTTTTGCCTTTAAAATTAAAAGGATTAAATGGTGAGCCTGTTGCAACTATTGCCTTTCCTTTTGAAAATTTATAGATTTTTTGTGGTGTTGCCTCACAATTTGTTATTGGATTCGATAATGGAAAAATTATAGGCCTACTTGTATTTTTAGTCATTGCTTTAATTATATCTTCATTGAAATGTCCATAGCAACCAGAGGTGCCAATTAAAACAGTTGCTTCAAAATTTTTTATAACCTCCTCAAGATTAATTCTGGATTTATTTTTTATTTGCCAGTTTTCAAAAACACTTTTATTTTTAATAAAAGGTTTTTTATAATCATCAACCTCATGCTGATCGGTTACAAGTCCTTTACTATCAATTATAGCTATCTTATTATTTGCAATACCACTTGATATTTTATATTTAGTTTGTAAACATGCTGAAATTCTGCGGGCAATTCCAACTCCACCAGCACCAGCTCCATATATTACAAATTTTTGATTTATTAATTCTTTTTTTGATATTTTTAAACCATTTAAAATACCTGCAAGGACAACTGAACCTGTACCTTGAATATCGTCATTAAAACTAATTACTCTATATCTATATCTATCCAATATTGAAAATGCATTTTGTCTACTGAAATCTTCCCACTGAATAAGTATATTGGGAAATTTTGATTTTATACTTTCAATAAATCTATGAATAAAAGAATCGTAATCTTTTCCTTTTAATCGACCTATCTTATAACCTAAATAATATGGATCTTTTAAATCAATAGGATTATCAGTTCCAACATCTAGAGTTATAGGCATTGTTTCCCATGGTCGAACTCCTGCACCAAGTACATATAAAGAAAGTTTACCAATTGGTATATCAATACCACCGACACCTTGATCCCCTAAACCAAGTATACCTTGATTATCTGTAACTACAGCGATTGTTGCACGTTTAAATCTGAATTGATTAAAAATTTTATCAATTTTATCTATGTTATTTGGTGATAAAAAAATTCCACGAAATCTTGCTGAATCCCTTGAATATCGAATAACTGCATCACCAACTGTTGGAGTATAGATTATTGGTATTACTTCTTCCATGTAAGTATAACAGAATGCATAATACAAAATCTCATTTCGGTCATGAAGATCTCTTAAAAAATTAAAACGAGCAATGTCTATCATTTTTTTAATAGAAGAAAATTCAGATTTTGAAAAATTTTTACAGGTTTTACAAGTTTCATATGGCATTCCAAGTCTTTTGTATTTATCATATACTTTATCGATATGCTGATCTATTGTTAAAATTCGAGGCGGAACTAGTCCATTTAATTTTAACTTATTTCTTTCTTTTTTTGTAAATCCTGTTCCCTTATTTAATAAAGGAGCACGTAAAACATCATTACCTTCTGCATTTGTTAATAATGTTATATTATGGTTTTTATCCTCTGAAACATCGAATTTTATTGTCATTTCAATATCCTTTTTTTAAAAAATTGCAACCTATTTTGTTTTAATAATTTTTCTTATAGCAAAAAACATAATAAAAAATTAAATTTTATTTTTTAATATTTATTAATGGTGTGTTTTAATACGTGAATTAATAAAATTTTTATTACTAAAATATTTACATAAAAAAATCTGGATATCATAAAATATCATTTAATTTTTTTAATATATTTTGTTGCAACAATATCAATTTTGGAGTTTGCGACATTTTTAATAATTATTTGCCCTGATTTTACAGGGGCTGAAATCGTTTTGTTTTTTATTATTTTCAAAATGGAAAACATTTTTTGTTTTGGAACAGGTTTTGAACTTTTTACACTAACCAGTGGCCACTGACCATTTTCAACAAGAACTGAAGTAGTAAGCATTCTCCTTGGATCTAAAGCCTCATTTTTTGCATATTCAATTCCACGTTTACATCTATTTCCTTTTTGTATCTTAAAAGATTTCCCATCAGTTTTTACTAATATTTTACAACCAATAGGACATACAATACAGGTAATTTGTTTTTTATTATTCAGAAAGTACTACCTCCAAATTCTTATTTGATTTTAATAAATCTTGTGTAACATCAACATTAATTTCAATCATATTAGCAGGATTAATATAAGGTAATTTCTTCTTAAAAATCTGCCTAGAATTAATAATAAAATGTATGCAACTAGTTGTCAATTTTGGTTTTTCAACACGTAAAGTAAAACGTATTTTTCCAGGTGCTGTAATTACCTGTGGGATAATGTATCTTATTCCTTTTCCTGGTACTACTTTTAGCTTTGAATTTCCTTTCTTTTTTATATATTTTGCAGCATTTTTTCCAGCATGTTTTGCATCTATTGATAAACTATCAACAGTATCATAAACTTGTAGACAATTACCACATGCAAATACACCTGACAAGGATGTTTCCAAGTTCTGATTTACAATCGGTCCACCTGTTATATTATCAACTGTAATCCCCACATCTTTTGATAACTCATTTTCAGGAATCAAGCCAAGTGATAAAAGGAGTGTATCACATTTAATTTCTTTTTCAGATCCTAAAACAATATTCATTTTTTCATCAATTTGAGCAATAGTAACACTTTCTAATCGTTCTTTTCCTTTGATATAAGTAATAGTATGATTCAAAAACAAAGGAATATCATAATCATCTAAACATTGAACAACATTTCTGGGAAGACCACTTGCATAAGGAAGAATTTCGACAACACCCAAAACATTCACACCCTCAAATTTTAAACGGCGAGCCATTATAAGACCAACATCACCAGAACCAAGGATTATCACATTTCTACCAGGCATAATATTATAAAGATTAATGAAAGACTGAGCCACTCCAGCAGTGTATATTCCACTAGGTCTGTCACCAGGAATCAATGCATTCCATCTTGTTTTTTCTCTACATCCCATTGCAAGGACTATAGATTTTGTACTAATATTATGCAAACCATCCTTGTTTACAGCAATTATATTTAGATTTCTATTAAATTTTAAAACCATTGTTTCTGTTAAAATATCGATATTTTTTTTCTTAGCCATATCAATATACATATCTACATACTCAGGTCCAGTCATTGAACGTCCGGTTTCCTCCACTCCAAAACCATCATGAATACATTGAGGTAAAATCCCACCAATCCAGCTGTTTCTGTCAATAACTAAAATATTCTTTGCTCCATATTCAGACGCAGAAACAGCTGCAGTAAGACCTGCAGGTCCTGCACCAATAACCGTAACATCTACTTTATGATTAATCATTTTTTAGTCTCCCTAGTTCTACCATAGAAAAGATGAGAATTTGTAGATCTTAGTTTAATCTTCTTTATATCAATTTGAAATTGTTTCTCCAAAATTCTTACAATATGCTGAGTACAAAAACCACCTTGGCACCTTCCCATTCCGGCTCTACAACGATATTTTGCAGCTGAAAGAGTTTGAGCTTTTAGTGGATTTGAAAAAGCATTAATAACCTCAGCCTCAGTTGCATGCTCGCATCTGCAAATAATTCTACCCCATCGTTTATCTTTTTTTATCAAATCTGATTGCTCTTTTGGATTCATTTGAGAAAAACGTTTTTTCCGACTTCTAATTTTAAAATCAGTTTTAGTTTTTAATTCAACAGATTTTGATATCATCTTAGTTACTTCATTTGCAATTGCTGGAGCAGCTGTAAGACCTGGAGATTCGATACCTAAAAGATTAATAAAGCCAGGTGTTTTTTTGCTTTCCTCAATTCTATAATCAGCCCATCCTCCTTCTTTAGAAGATGCAAGTTTACATCTAATACCAGAATATGCATTAATAACTGCTTTTTCTGGTAAATTAGGAAGAATCTCTTTAGCCTCATAAAATAAAATATCCATCATCTCTTTTGTAGTTCTCTTATCATATGGATCATCTATAAACTCTGCACTTGGACCGATAAGGATATTTCCTTCAACTGTTGGAGTTAAGTGAACTCCTAAAACACCAAGGTCTTTTTGCGGAACAGGGTATATCATTGAATTAACCAAATTACAATAATTTTTATCTAAAACCAGGTATTCTCCACGACAAGGAAAAATATTAAAATTAGGTTCTTCCAACATATTAACAATTTTTTTACAATTAATACCAGCTGCATTTATTACTAATTCTGCTGATGAATTGCCCTTATTTGTTTTTATCAAAAAAGAATTTTTTTGTTTTTTCAAACCAATAACTTTTGTTTCAAGAAAGAATTTTACATCATTTATAGCTGCATTTTCAGCAAGAGCTATAGTGAATTCATAAGGTAGTATAATACCTGCTGTTGGAACCCATAATCCAGCAAAACATGAAATATTTGGTTCTCTTTTTTTTAATACTTTTCCTTCAATGATTTCAAGATTAGGGACTTTATTTTTTCTACCAACTTTTTTTAAATGTTCTAATTCTTTAATTTCTTCCTCGTTTTTGGCAATTACATATTTTCCGACCCATTTTAATGAAAAATCAAGTTTATTAGCAAGCATCTGAAACATCTTATTTCCCTCAACACAAAAACGAGCTTTTAATGAAGAAGGAGGAGAATTTATTCCGCTATGAATAACACCACTATTTGCTTTACTGGCACCAGATGCAATGTCACTTCCCATTTCAAAAACAACTACATCAAGTTTATATTTTGATAAATTCCATGCAATCGAAGAGCCAATTACACCACCGCCAATTATCGCCACATGGAACTTTTTCATCTGTCAGGAGAATCAAAAGAATCATATAAATATATTAGGTAGTTGTTAATTCAAGTTTTGATATTGAGGAAGATCTATGGAAGTAAATATTCCTTATGGAGTGAAAAATATTAATGTAAAAATTTCTGATGCTTGTGAAATACTTGTTCCAAATAAAGTCTTAATTAAAGATCAAGATGCAATCATCTTAAATGCATTGGAAAATCCAATTAACTCAAAATCTTTTGATGATTTTATTTCCGAATCTAATAAATTACTTGTTATTATAAATGATGCAACTAGACCTACACCTACATCTAAAATCTTAGGTTATCTTCTACCTGTTCTATCGTCTCACCCTGATGTCAAATTTCTTATTGCAACAGGAGTTCATCGAGCTCCTACAGAAGAAGAGTATAGATTTATTTTTGGAGATACTTACGAAGTTTTTAGAAGGAAAATTTATGCACATGATGCTCGTAAAGAAAGTGATATGACTTATCTTGGTAAATCAAAAAATGGTACGGAAATGTATATCAATAAGTTGGTTTCGGAATATGGAAATGTTCTTGTTATCGGAAGTGTTGAGCCACATTATTTTGCTGGTTACACAGGTGGTAGAAAATCGTTTTTACCCGGAGTTGCATCTTATAAAACCATTGAAATGAATCATAAACTTGCTTTGAGTGATAAAGCATGCTCTCTTTCTTTAAAAGGAAATCCAGTTAATGAGGATATGGTTGATGCTATGAATGTTTTGAAGAATATTCATGTTTTTTCAATTCAAACAGTTCTTACAAGTGAACATAAATTATATGCTGTAACTGCAGGTGATTTACATAAATCTTTTGACGCTGCTATAGATTATTCTAATGAAATTTTTTGTGTTCCATTGAAGAAAAAAGGAAATATTGTTATTACTGCAGCGCCTTATCCAATGGATATTGATCTTTATCAATCTCAAAAAGCACTTGATAATGGAAAATTGGCTTTGGAGGATAATGGAATTATTATTCTTGTTTCTAAATGCCGAACAGGTGTTGGTGAAGATGCTTTTCTTGATTTACTAGGTAAAGCTGATTCGTGTAATACAGTCTTGGAGATTCTTGGTGATGAATATAAACTAGGTTATCATAAAGCTGCAAAAATGGCACAAATTGGTATAAAAAATGAAATATGGGCTGTTACCGATTTAGATGATAAAATTGTAAAAAAAGCTTTAATGAAACCTTATCACAATATACAAACTGCTTTGAATGAGGCAATCGATAAAATTAAATCAAGAGGAGATACACCCAGAATTGTTGTGATGCCATTTGGAAGTTTAACCGTACCATTAAGCAAAGCCAAATAATATACATAATTTAGTTAGACATAGAAATAAAAGTTAAAAAAATTTCAAAAGAAATTATAAAAGAAATAAGAAAAAAGGATTTACTTGTACCAATAGCATCTATTGAATATATTGATGCAGATTTTTTTATTGGTGCTGGGGAATAATGAATATAATGAAAATAAATATTGCATGTGAATTTTTTGGTAAAGAATTTTTATTTTATATTAAATTATTAAACAAATTTTTATCTTTGTATTTCAAAAGATATTTTCATTTCTGCTCTAAATAAAACTGGTTTATCGTTTTCTACTTTCACGTCAAACTTTGTAACCTCAGCTCGCTTAATATTTCTCACTGTTTTAGCTGCTTCAATTACGGCGTTTTGCGCAGCATCAGAAAAACTTTTTTCCGATGTTCCAACAATATCAACTATTTTATAAACTCCCATTTTTAAATTCACCTAACAAATCATAAATATTCAATATTACTTAATTCTTTTGTAAAAGAAAAAAAATAGTGATTATTCAATAAATATATCAATAATATTTATCATAAAACCTTTTAATTTCGCCTTCATCGGGGATACTAAAATTCTTCCAGATATAAATAATATTCCTTAGTTTTTCTTCTCCTTCTTGTCCTTTAAATAAATTTTCAAGAAATTCTGTTCTTTCTTTTATATCTCTTTTTATAAATTCAATATATTGTTTTGGAGAGTAATAATTTAATGGATTGAATCTTTTACCAAAATTTGCCATACCATGTTTTTCTTCAAGTTCTTTTGGATCAGGAATCAAATAACGAAAAACAGGATGTTTTATCCAATTCTCAATTTTTCTGTGTTCAACTAAATCTATTAATCGTTTTGAGTCAGCAACTTTTATTCCTTCTCCTTTTCCTAGTATCTTTGGTTCACCAAGTTCATTTTTTAGTATTTCATCTGTTTCTGGATTTCTCTTAAAAATAGGTATTCCATTTTCATCTAGTTTTTTAATTTGATTGCCGTCAATGTCATATTCGCCAACAAAACCAGCGTTATTTATAAAAAATACTAGTTTACCATCTAAACCTAAACCCATATCAGTGTACATATTCAACTTCATTAATGCTTGATGAGACTGTTGTCTTGCCATAAAATCAGTAGCAGCATATGAACGAACACGAGTGCCAGGTTTTCGTGCGGAAATCGCAGATGTAATAATACTTTCACATGCACTATCAAGTGCAACAGCCATATTAGGATCAATTACACGAAAAATCGGCTCAAGAATATCATATTTTTTATAGCTTAAAGCTTCACTTCGAAGGTACTTTTTATGATCACTTCCCCAATCAGGATTTAATTCACTGAATAAAAAGATAAATCTACCATTTGTAGTACCGCTTTTTTCATACTTTGTGCATTGTAAAGAACCTACTTCTTTACCAGGGATTTTTTGAGGTAACTTGACTTTAAAACCATTGATATGCTTTTGTACATATTCAACCCCTTCACAGTCAATATTCATTGCTAAAACAATTGGTCTTTTACCATACTTATCTATTTCCTGGGATTTCATTAAACCAGGATACTCAGGGCTAAAACGTGTTAATCCCTCAGATTTTGCAAAACTAGCTGCCTCCAAACCAATTAACTCAACTGAAGCAATATTACCATTTTTATCCAAAATCGGTTTACCTAAACATGCATCATCTTGTTCAAGTTCAGGGCCAACAGTAAGAGTAGTTTTACCAGTACCACTTAAACCCTTTAAAACACGATCAGAAGTACATCCTGCATGATACGTAACTAAGCCCTCTGCTTCAGCTTTATTCCAAACCATTGTAAGATTAGGTTTTTTAAAAGCTCCTCCAAAATAGTCAACTCCAAGGCTAAGAACCCTTCTGATATTTTTATCCATTTCACTAAAATCATACAGTGTCAAAGGAACATCTGGGTCATATTCTGGCCAAACACTTCTAATTTCCTCAACATATTTTTCAGGAAGTTTTTCCTGGACAATATAGTTCCAACAATCAATGTGCATAATTTTTTTAGGTGGGAATATCATTAATTTTCCCATCCAAGCAATATATGCACTATGAGAATTTTTTATACTAATTGTTATTCTTAATCCAACTTCATATCCATGTTCTCCTTGTATTCCCTCTTGTACAATAAGTTTTGGTTTTTCCTCTTGTAAATATTTCATAGCAACTTCATAAATTTTTTTACCAATACTTGTATCAAATTTCTGCTGTTTCTTACCAAGTTTATAACCTTCAGGAACTATATAATATGCTCTATCAGGTCTACGACCCGGTTGAGTTGATCCAAAAAGATATTGACCATCTTCAGTAAAAACATAATAAGGTTTTAAAAATTCAATAAAAAAATTATCATCAGGATTATGAACTACATTATCTTTTAATACATTGACTTTTGGTTCAATGGAAAATGTTTTTAACATAGTACCTCGACGCGAGAATGCTGTATCATTTTAACCTATATAAAG
>SMTZ1_10005866_pt1 | contig 12361 bp, 7 predicted proteins | sample DeeMarSWOR136_30_FD_25667 | JGI IMG/M metagenome (IMG submission 25667) | reverse complement strand
AGTTCCACACAAGAATATTCCATCGGTTGCGAAATCGATAGGTCTTAACTTAACATGAGCTTCGAGAAAGAATTTATCCTCGTTAAGTGGCACTTTGAGCTTTTTAGCTAAATCTTCATTTTCTTTATGGGGTGCTACAAGACCAGTGCTTAATACTAAAAAATCTGGATTTATCTCTAAATTTCCTAAAATAGCTCGATTAAGCGAGATGTATAATTGATTGTTTTTTATATTTAATTCTGGAGGATTATTTTCATCATATCTAATAAAGATTACTTTGTTTTCTCTTGCTAAATTATAGTACTTCTCTTTAAATCCATATGTCCTGATATCACGATATAAAATCACTATTTCTAGATTTGGATTGATTTCTTTAGCTTTTAATGCGTTTTTAATAGCTTCAGAGCAGCAAATTCGACTACAATAGGGATGTTCCTCATTTCTTGAACCAATACATTGAATCATAACAATTGAATTGAGTTTCCTAATAGTATCAGCGTTGGTAAAAAGATTTTTCTCAAATTCAGTCTGAGTAATAATTCTATTATCGGTTCCAAATTTATATTCTGATGGCTGATACTCTCTTGCTCCAGTAGCAACAATAATTATTCCATGCTCAAGATTCACATTTTTATCATTTTTTCCATGTTTTATATCTGTGGTGAAGTTCCCGATATATCCTGAAATTGAATTTATTTCAGTATTAGTATACACATGAATCAATTGATTATTATTAACACTTTTTATTAGATTTTTAAGGAATTCTTGAATGTCATCAGATTCGAGGCTTTGGTAAATATTTTTAGCAAAACCACCTAGACAATCTTCTTTTTCAAGTAAATATACTTCAAATCCTTGAGATGCAAGATTTAGAGCTGCTGACATTCCACATACACCCCCACCAATAATTAAAGCTTTATCAACCACATCAATTTCTTGTTCCTGGAGAGGAATTAATCGTTTAGCTTTAGCTACTGACATTCTTAGCAAGTCTTTTGCTTTAGCAGTAGCATTTTCAGCTTCGTGCATATGCACCCAAGAACACTGATCTCGAATATTAACCATCTCGAAAAGATATTTATTTAACCCTACTTCCTGTATTGTTGCTTGAAACAACGGTTCATGGGTTCGTGGAGTACATGAGGCAACAATAACTCTATTAAGTTGATGTTCTCGAATTTTTTCTTTAATATTAGTTTGAGTGTCAGCAGAACATGTATAGAGATTATGCTCGGCATAAACAACACCTGGTAAAGATTTAACATATTCAACTACCTCAGGAACATTAACAACACCCCCAATATTTATCCCACAATGGCATATAAACACACCTATTCGAGGAGGTTCATCTGATACATCAATTTCTTCAGGAATTTCTTTCTGTGAAATCAATGTATTTCTGGTTTCAGAAAGGAGAACATTCACACATCCCGCAGCAGCACTTGCTTCGATAACAGTTTCTGGAATATCTTTAGGTGAAGCAAACATTCCACATACATAAATCCCCGGTTGTGAAGTTTCGACAGGATTAAACCTAGTTGTTTTGCAAAATCCATATTCATTTAACTCAACATTTAATTTTTGAGCCAATTCTTTAGCACTGCGATTAGGTTGAGCGCCTACAGCCAGTACTACTAAGTTGAAAATCTCTTCGACAATCTTCCCTTCCTCAGTTTCATATCGAATCTTTAAATCTTTAGACTCAGAAATTTCATTTATAGTAGAAATTCTACTTCTAATATATCGTATTCCATGTTCATTCTTAGCTCTTTCAATATATTTATCAAAATCTTTACCATATGCCCGTATATCCATTGTAAAAATTGTAGGTTCTATGATATTCATATGTTCTTTTGCAATCACCGCTTCTTTTGTAGTATACATACAGCATACAGATGAACAATATTCAACATTATGTCTTTTATCTCTTGAACCAATACATTGTAGAAATGCTATTTTTTTAGGGATAATCCCATCAGAAGGGCGAAGTATTAGACCTGAATGTGGTCCACTAGCGCTTAATATGCGCTCAAATTCAATGCTTGTTATAACGTTTAAAAATTTACTATATCCTAGATTTGTTAAAGGAGCAGGTTCAAATTCATCAAATCCGACTGCTAAAATTACTGCTCCCACATTAATATTGATTTTTTTATCTTTTAAGTTATAATCTATTGCATTAGCTTTGCAAATTTCTTTACAAACTTCACAACCTATACATTTTTCTTTATCTATTGAAAACACTAAGGGAACTGCTTGGGGAAATTTTACAGATATCGCAGATCTTTTTGAAAGACCTTCATTAAAGAAATCGATAGCTTCAATAGGACATTTTTGAGCACAAACTCCGCAACCAGTGCATTTAGATTGATCTAAATATAATGATTTACGTAATATTTCAACATTAAAATTTCCTGGTTTCCCTTCGATTTTTTCGATAGATGAATTTATTAGTATATCTATATTCTCATGACGACCAGTAAGTACTAATTTTGGGGCGAGGATACATATAGCACAATCATTTGTAGGAAATGTTTTATCAAGTTGTGACATAACTCCACCGATACTCATTGTTGACTCTGCTAGATATACTTTATAGCCAGAATCTGCTAAATCAATAGATGCTTGAATCCCTGCTATTCCTGCCCCTACAACTAATACGGCACCTACTTTTTCCATTATTTACCCTCCTTAATTGAAATAAATGTAGGTATTTCTTCATTAACTTCATCTAAATCAACTAATCCTCGTTGTCTTAAAGTTACTATATGGTTTAATACCTCATTTGGTGCAAGTTGAACCTCTTTAGAGATTTCGGGAACAGATTTACTATTTTGAGAGATTTTCTGCAATATTTTATGCCGTACAAATTCATTATTTATTGCATCATTAATTATATAGTCAATTTTCTCTATGGGGATTATTTCATTATATGCATTACCTTCTGTAGTGATTTTCCTTTCTCTACCCACTAAAATTCTAAGTCTAGAATCTGTTAATACAGATTTTATTGCAGCAAAATCATCATGCAACTTAGCTTTTAGTTTTTTATTTTTTATTGGATTAGGACCCAATTTTTTAATATGTTCATTAAATTCATTAACTAACTGAGCAAATCTATTACCTTCAGCAGCAGAGACCCAATCTAATCGAAAACGTTCTGAAAATCCTATTATTTCCAATAATTTACTCAGCATCTTCATTTTAATTTCAGCTTCATAGTTGCCACTTATGTAATGACAATCTCCCGGATGACATCCCAACACTAGTACTCCATCAATATTATTAGAAAATGCTTCAGCAATGAATATAGGATCGACTCTACCGCTACACATCACTCTGATTATCCGAATATTTGGAGAATATTGAATTCTACTTACACCGGCAAGATCAGCTCCTGCATAAGAACACCAATTGCATAAAAATCCTAAAATCTTTGGTTTGAATTCCACTAGGTTAATCTCCTCCATAAACGATAATTTCTGATAAGATTTGATCTGTAGTGAAGTGATGTATTGTTATTGCGTTTTCTGGACAGCTAGCTCCACATACTCCACAACCTTTACAGACCAGTTTATTAACAGTTGCTATGCCTTCTTCATCTTTGGATATAGCATTATATGGACATAATTTTGTGCAAACACCACATCCTATACAAATTTCACTGTTTACTTCTGCTACCAAACCTGACGCAATAATTTCTTTTGAGCTTAAAAATCTGCTTGCCCTTCCTGCAGCTCCATTTGCTTGAGTAATTGATTCTTGTATATGTTTTGGCCAATGAGCACAACCACATAGAAAAATTCCATCGGTTGCAAAATCAACAGGTCTTAATTTAGCATGTGCTTCTAAGAAAAATCCATGTCTATCTAAAGGTACTTTAAGCATTTTTCCTAATTCCTCTGAATTATCTGCGGGAACCATAGGAGGAGAAAGGACAATAAAATCTGTATCAAATGTAATAAAATCCTGTAAATTTGTATCAAATACCTTTATTTCATATTTTTCAGGTTTGCTATTCGTTTTAGTAATTTCGGGTGGTTTATTTATATCATATCTCAGAAGGATAGCATCTTTTCTTCTATCAAAAAAATATTCTTCAAATTCTTTTTTAGCCATTTGAAAATCTCTGTAAAGAACTATGATTTCTAGATCTGGTTTTAATTCTTTTAAAATATTCATGTTTTTAATAGAAGTTACACAGCATATATTTGAACAAAAAGTAATTCCTTCTTGTTGTCTTGCATTTGCGCATAGGATTGTCGTAGCTCGTTTGATCCCATCAAGCCACGTTTTATCTTCGCTTTTTAATTTCTTTTCAAGCTCTAATTGAGTAATAACATTTTGATTTTTATGATTATACTGTGAATATCCTTCTGGTTTTAATTCTTGACCTCCAGTAGCCACGATAATAATACCGGCTTTTAGTTCATTCACCTCATTATTGGCATTAACAATAGATATATCATAATTACCTATATATCCTTTAACATCTTTTACTTTAGACTCTAAATGAACTTGAATGTTTTTGTTTTTCTTAATCTTTTTAGTGATATCATTTAGGAACTGTGATGAATCTTCTTGCGTAGGATATAATAGATATAAATCGTTTAACAGGCCTCCTAATCTTTTTTGCTTTTCTATGAGATAAACTATAAATCCTTGATGTGCAATATTTAATGCAGCTGTCATTCCAGATACTCCACCACCTATTATTAATGCATTTGGTATCACTGATAATTCCTGTTCTGCTTGCGGTCTTAACAATCTAGACTTAGCAATAGCCATTTCAATTAAATCTATAGCTTTTTCAGTAGCTGCTTCTTTATCTGTCATGTGTACCCATGAGCATTGGTCGCGGATGTTAACCATCTCAAATAGATACTTATTCAATCCAGCCTCTCTACAGGTTTCTTGGAATAATGCCTCATGAGTTCGTGGAGTACATGAAGCGACGATAAATCTATTTAAATTATGATCATTGATCACTTCTCTAATTAACTCCTGAGAATCAGAACTACAAGAATATAAGTTATCTTCACAATAAACTATGTTTGGTAACGTTTTAATATACTCTATTACTTTTAGAATTTCGATATATTTCCCTATATTAATACCACAGTGGCAGATAAGGACACCAATTCTTGGTTCATCTGTTACAAGCACTTCTTTTTCTGGTATTTCAAAAACTTTTTCTCGTATTTGAGTAAATTTAGCAGGACTTAGTAAAGCTGCAACCTGTGAAGCCACTCCACTAGCATCTGCTACGGTTTCTGGTATATCCATAGGCCCTTGACAAAATCCTGCTAAGAAAATACCCTCCTTTGAAGATAATGATTTATAGAAATGAGATGTTTCCTCAAAAAAATTATAATCATCTAGGTTAATATCTAAAATATTTGCCAATTCTTGAGTTCCACTCGATGGAACGAGAGGGGTAGCTAAAACAACTAAATTTGCTTTGAATTGATTTAGTAATCCTGTTTGAAGATCTTCATATAAAATAGTCAAATCGTTAGTCTCAGGATCTTCCTTAATTTTACTAATCTTTGTATGGTAATATGTTACCCCATATTCTTCTTGAGCTCTCTGGGTAAATTCATAGAAGTTTTTTCCATATGCTCTAATATCGTGTCGAAAGATATAGCATTTTGAGCTTAAAGAATGTTCTCGAGTAATAATAGCTTCTTTGGCACAATACATACAACATACTGAAGAACAATAAGGAACTCTTTCACGTAAATCCCGTGAACCTGCACATTGTATAAATGCTATTGTTTCTGGTTCTTGTTTATCACTTGGGCGTAGAACATGACCACCAAATGGACCGCTAGCACAAAGAATTCGTTCATATTCTAAAGCAGTTATCACATTTTCATGATGAATACCCCACCTTGATGATAATCCTTCTCTTGTCATATCAAATCCAGTCGCCACTACGATTGCCCCTACATTTATTTTGATTTCTTCTGGTTGTTGAGTGAAGTCTATAGCTTCAGCTTCACAAACTTTTTGACATACCCCACATACATCCCTAGTTAGTTTTAAACACATATCAGGATCAATTAAATAAATCGGGGGTACTGCTTGAGGAAAAGGGATATAAACAGATTTCCTTTTACCTAAATTCATGTCAAAAATATTAGGAGCTTCGATCTTAGGACATTTACTAGCACAGTCTCCGCAGCCTTTACATTTTGTTTCATCAATATAACGAGGTTTCTTAAGAACAGTTACATTAAAATTACCTAATTTTCCAGAAACTTTCTGAACTTCATGATATGTCATGAGTTCTATGTTTGGATTTCTAAATACTTCTACCATTTTAGGTGCTAAAATGCATAAACTACAGTCTAATGTAGGGAATGTTTTATCAAGTTGAGCCATTCGCCCTCCAATTGAGGGTGTTTTTTCTACTAAATAAACTTTAAATCCCATCTCAGTTAAATCTAGAGATGTTTGGATTCCAGCAATACCTCCTCCAATTACTAATACAGATCCTTCCACTATTTTTTTATCTCCTCATTCTTTTTTGTATCTCTAATTGATATTATGTCGACTAGAAATTCTGAAAGATCTGAAACTTCTACTGAAGATATATCCTCATAATCTTTTTTAATGCAATTGAGATGAATATTACACTTTGGACAAGATGTAAGTAATTTGGTGGCAACATTTTGAGCTTCTAAAATTCGGGTATATCTTAATGCTTTTGAACGTTCATTACAATTCATCCAAGAACTAACTCCACAACATAAAGAATTCTCTCGATTATGTTTCATTTCTTTGAAACTATAACCAAGAGAAGCTAGATGAGTAAAAATATCTCGGACTTGTTGAACTAGATTGCTAGTTTTTGGCAAAAATCTACTTAATCTGCAAGGATCATGAAAAGTAAAAGTATTATTTTGATAAAACTTATCAGGATTTTTAAAAACTATTCTCCCCAACTTCCAATTATCATAGATATACTCAATAAGATGTTTAACTTCAAATTTTGAGTTGAAATCATCAAATAATTTGGGATAGTCCACTTTAAATGTTCTATAACACTCCGCACAAGCCGTTATTATTGTGGAAACCCCTGTTTTTTCAAATAATTCTTTATTTCTTTTTGCTAATTCGATATAAACCTCAAATTTACCTTGTCCCCAATAGAGATCATGTCCACAGCAGAGTTCTTCTTTGAGGACAACAATAGGTTCCCGCTCAATTTTACATATAATCGATAATGTACTGGATGCGATTGAATCTAAATTCTCAAAATCATAGCCAAAAAATGGAAGGCATCCAACAAAATATAATATATTCCCTTTATCTTTAACTTTACATCCTTTTGGGATCCAATCTAATGGTCTATTAATTTCAATATGATCTTGGCTCATTAATTCGCCCATTGTAGGATAAAGACCTTTATGCGCAATTATTCTATCAAGACTGTGAAATCCTTCTTTTTGCATTTTATATCGTGCAATTCGTACAATATCAGCAAAATTGATATCTTTAGGACAATTTTGAAGGCAACTATTACAAGTTAGACAATCCCATAGAACTCCGCTTTCAATAATTTTATTCTCAAAACCCTCTAATATCATTTGAATTATTCTACTTGGTGTAAATTTCTGTACTTTACTAACTTGACATATACCTGAACATCGAGCACATTGATAACATTTTCTTAATAAGTTTGTTAAATCAGGCTCATATACTTTTTTTAGGAATGAATCCATTTCATCAAAATCTTGCTCAAATTTCCTTTCTTTTTCTGTTTCTGTTATAGATTTCACTTCCTTATTTTAGATTCTTTATAAACTCTTCTCCTCTTTTTATCTTTAATCGAGAATATTTGGTGATTAGCGTTTTCATACTACTTTTTGTTGTTGTGTCAATATCTAAGCATTTAATAACTTTATCTTCACGTACTTTTTTAATTAATTTTTTACCTTTTTCTGTTCGAGGAATTACTGTAGTATATTTTTCTGGAGATCCAAGGCCCCCAAATGATATATCCGCATAAATATTAGTAAAGTCAGTACAAGAATGACAGGGTGGACGTATGTAATCAGTTAATTGGTCAAAAGGAATATGAATTGTCTTTTCTTTAGATTGGTTTTCCTGTAGCTTTAGAATTAAATCCTCTTTAATATTAATTTTTTTTATATTTTCAAATTTTAAATTAAAAGTTTTTTCAAATTTCTCAATCTGAGTTTTCTCAAATAGGAAATTATGATAACAAAATAATCCTAAACAAATTTCAATATACTCAGAAGGGGTAACACCTAAATTTTGCATACATCTAATAGTATAAATTTGACAAGGTGTTCCTACTATTGCTAATTTTTTAAATTTATAATGATTTAATTTAGGAATGGATCTCGTATATGTACAAAATCTTTGAATCTCATCTAATTGGGAAGATATTTCCAGTTTTGTACCCGAAGCATTAATTAGATCAACTTTCCCGTCAGCAAACATAGACTCTCTTGAAAAAGGACTCTTATATTTTGCAACTATAGCCCCATCAATTACCTTTTTTTCTAATAGATAATTTATAATTGTGTTGACTACCCCACCATCGGTCCCATATTTTAGAAATTCAGGATCGGTGGTTTGGCAAGATAAAATATCTTTGAAATACCCTAATGGCATAGAAGCAAAATCCGAAAAATTATATGTTTTGTTAAGATCATCATCTAAAATGTGTGTTTGAGGGCAAAGATAATAGCATATTCCACATTCAAGACAATTATCTTTATTAATATATACTGGAGGTGAGTAAGGTTCTTTAAAACCAATAACATTATAATCAACTGAACTGCAAAAACTTACACAGCCACCACATTCTTGGCAAATCCCTTTATCATGAACTTCTTCAATTAAATCTTTAAATGTTTTTGGGCTCATAATCTAATTAAAAATGGTATATTATTTTAATTCTAAATTAATTGGCTTGCAATTTTTTCTCTTACTAAGAGCTATTCTTTCTAATAAACCTAAACCTGGTTTAACTTCATTTAGACTTTTTGCTTCAATCAACTTGGCTTTAACAGCATCGTTGAAAAGCTTTTCTCCCTTTATATTGCGAATGATTACTGAAGACCAGCCACTTCCTGAACCAATTGACCCTACAGAAACATCAGCATAATCAGCAGTTAAATCTTCACAATAATGACAATTAGGACGAGCATAAGATTTAACATCATTAAGAGGTACTCTCAAATCCTCACCAGAATCTAAATAGATGATAAATTTGCCACCACTGATATCCATCTTTGTTATTTTTTTAAAATCTTGTTTGAATTGTTCTTTAATCAATCCTAAAACTCCCTCATAGGGAAAAGATTCCATGCAAAAAAGTCCAATTTTATATTTTATATTTTTGAAAAAGGCAATACCACCTGGGAATAATTGTCCTTTTTCTAACGCATTCATCATGCACGGAGTTCCAACTACAGCTATGTTCTCATATTTCTTTGCTTTATCAATAATTGCTAATGTTGATGCATTTGCATATTTAGTTCCTCCAGTATTATATAAATCTTTTAAATTGTCTACAATTACTGGTTCCGGTCTCCACAAGTCTTTTGAATGCTGAACAGCTATAATGGCATCAACTAATTTTTGTTTAAGTAAATATTCACATAATGAGGTTACAATTCCTCCATCTTGTCGAACTTTTTTGATCTCATCTTTATTAGTTGTGGCAGAATAGGCATCAATATATCCATTGATTTTTTCTGAAAATGTAAGAGATTTATCAAGTTTCTTAATAGCTATTAAAGCTTGTTCAATTGAAAAGGAACGAGGACAAACAGCATAACATAATCCGCATTTCATACAGACTTTATCATCTATTTCGAGCGTGTCAGAGGTTACAGCAATTGCATTTACGGGACAGATAGAAGAGCACCATCCACATTGACAACATGCTCCCGCTTTAAATACTATCGAAACAGGTTCTAAATAATGCTCTATAAAATCATCTGGAAGATCTTTAGCTTGATATCTGTAGAAAAATTCTTTTTCCTCAACCTCTTTTTCTTCTCCTTTTATCTTTTTAATGACTTTTTTAATTTTTGTTTCAATGACTTCTTTAACATAACCTTGTTCCTTTAAATAAATTATATCTCTTATCACATTTTCGGGAGGAATATTCTTTACGATTTTTACTAGTTCTTCCAAGAATAAAGGTTTATTATTTTTTATTTCTTCCAAGATCAATTTACGCTCTGTTTCAGCATCAATCATAGAGTCTAAAAGTTCATAAAATTCTTCTTCAGAATATTTTCCAGCTTGTAGGATTTCTTCTTTTGCTTCAAAGAACGCCCTTATTTGAAAATTTTCAATAGCGTTATATGTGGCTTCCATTAAATTACGTGGATTAATCTTATCAAAAGAATATTCTTTACCTATCTGAACCACATTTCAAACCTTGTTTTTATAAATAAATTTATATTTTTACTTAATATTTTAATAAAACCCCACCATTGCTAGGTTAGTCCTCTTGTAACTAACATTTTTTACAAGAATCACTCAATCGGGGTGATAATTAGTTCTCCTTCTTTTTCATGATCTTTTATTTCTTTTTTTCTATTCATTAAATTTATCGGATTTGGTCCAATTTTCTCTACTTTCGCAAAAGCATCTTCTACACTTCGTACAAACTTCTCTGCTTCTGCACCACTTAACCAGTACATGTTTACTCTTTGATTTCCAAAACCTCTCGATTCTAATATCCGGTTTGCTAATTTTACGTGCTTTTCAGCCGTAAAATTACCATTTTTAAATTGGCATTCATTCGGTCTTCATCCCGCGATCATAACTCCGTCAGCTCCAGACTTTATGCTGTAGAGTATGTGTTTTAGATCGATTCTTCCAGTACATCTTACTTTTATGATTTTTATAGAGGATGTATATTTCAATCGGGAAACTCCTGCTAAATCAGCTGCACTATATCCTCATTTTAAACATGCAAATGCTACAATCTTGTAATTGTAATTACTCATTGTTTAACCACCTCCTAAAAGACCATCAATCTCAGCAAATAATTGTTGATCTCGATAATATCTAATGTCAATTGCTTGTGTAGGACAACATGTAGCACAAATACCACATCCATCGCAATTTATCTCATCTATGAATGCTCCAACATTTTCCTCAATCCTAATGGCATTTTTCGGACACTCTTTTTCACATCGTCTACAAGATATGCAAAATTCACTGTCAACCTCAGCAGTAATCAGTTCTAAATCTATTTCTCCCGGAGCTGTTAACTCTGCAACTTTACTTGCGGCAGCTCTAGCTTGCGAAACTGAATAAGAAATATTTTTTGGGCCCTGAGCAAATCCAGCGATAAAAATTCCTTTTGTCTTTGTCTCTTGCGGCATTAACCCAAAGTGTGATTCTGTAAGGTATCCGTATGTATTTGTATCAAGATTTAGCACTTTCACTATTTGGTCAGTACCCTTTGAAGGAAGTGCCGCTGTGGATAAGACAACTAAATCAGCATCAATTTTTATAATCTCATCCGTGAGCGATGAATAGACTCGCACTTTGATGTTTTTTGTTTCAGGATCTTCTGAGATTTCACCTACTTTTCCTCGGATCATTCGAATTCCAGCTTCTTTTGCTCGTTCATAATATTCCTCAAATCCTTTTTCAGGAGTTCTTATATCGATATAACATATTGTAATTCTAGCATCTGGAAATTCTTCCAAAAGTAATCGACCGTTCTTAAGAGCAAGCATACAACAGACTCCACTACAATATGTTCGTTCAGTTTCTCTACTTCCCACGCATTGGATAAATACAATCTCTTTAGGTTTCTTTCCATCTGATATTCTATGCACGTGCCCCTCAAGAGGTCCATTTGGAGCTAATATTCGTTCCAATTGTGGTTGAGTGATAACATTTTCAAACTCACCATAACCATATTCACCATAGGGTTCGTATATATCCCATCCAGTTGCGATAATAATCGTACCAACATCAACAAGAATCTCTGTTGGTACTTGACTAAAATCAATAGCATCTAATTCGCAAGCATCGACGCATGAGAAACATTCTATACATGCTTCTCTATCTATATCATATAAAAATGGTACTGCTTGGCCAAATGGAATATCTATTGCTTTGCGTGCCCCTAAATGCTCATCGAAATAATTTGTTGTATAAACTGGACACACTTCAGCACAAGCGCCGCATCCATTACATTCATCTGTAGTATAGCGTGGTTTCTTCTCAACTGTTATAGTGTAATTACCAACATACCCTTCTACTTTCTTCACTTCACAATAACTCAATAATTCAATATTTTCATTTCTATTGACTTCTAACATTTTAGGACCGCAAATTCATATAG
>SMTZ1_10006866_pt1 | contig 12362 bp, 13 predicted proteins | sample DeeMarSWOR136_30_FD_25667 | JGI IMG/M metagenome (IMG submission 25667) | reverse complement strand
GCTGCGGTAGAGCTTGCCCTTAAATCGCTCAATCTGGCGGTTGAGCACGTCGACGACGCTATCGACGGCGGCAGTGATATTAGCTGCCCTCTCCTCTCCCCGGAGCAAGGCCCCGTGGCTGTTTATGGTCACCTGCACCACATAGCGGCTCTCGACCGCCTTCGTCATTTCCTGGGAGAGCTCGACCTTAACCTCGCCGATATCAGGGAGGCGACGCTCAAGCTTGTTGATCTTGCTCCGAATATATTCCTGCGCTGCTTCCTCGACCTCTAGGTGCTTGCCTTTGATAACGAGTTCCATTCCAGTTATCCCTCCCCGAGCATGATGAATTATGACGAGCTCGACTTAACGCAGCAGTTGGCTATCCCAATTCGGTCTATTTTATGCTATTACCCCCCTGATTTTCAAGATTTTGCGCTGGAGGATGAGGGAAACATCTCGCTGGCTACTGTCAGCCCCCATACGGAGCCTGCCCCCGCTGCCCTCAGAGCGATAGCGCAGGCATCCAGGGTGGCGCCGGTGGTGCAGACATCGTCGATGAGCAATATCTTCTCACCGTGTAGCTCCTGTCGGCAAGTAAAAGCATCGCGTACATTGCTGCGGCGTTCCGCTGCACTCGCTGTCCTTGCTTGAGTGAGGGTGTCTCGTATTCGTAGCAGGGACCCTTCGACTACGGGCAAACCAGTGAGCTTGCCCATCTCCTTAGCCAGCAAGGATGCCTGATTATAGCCGCGCTCGCGCAGCCGCTTGGGGTGTAGAGGCACCGGTACCAGTGCCTCGCCGTGCAATGGGAAGGAACGCAGGTAGTCGGCCAGTAGCTGCCCTAAAGGAGCAGCCATTGCCTTGAGGTGTCTGTACTTGAACTGGTGAATAGCCTGGCGAATAGCTCCCCCGAATAGGAACATGGAACGGATGCCATTTATCGCGAGCGGGTGACTGATGCAAGTAGGGCAAAGGTTGCCCTCGCTAAGGGGCGTTCCGCAGCATTGACAAAATGGCTGCTTTATCCTGGGGAGCGACTGGCAGCATGATGGGCAGAGCAGGCTGCCTTCCCTGCCACAGCCGAGGCATCGCAGCGGGAATAGGAGATCGAGGAATACTGTTTTGAGTTGATACGGTGAGAGGCGCGATTTCAAGTCGCAGCTCCAATTAGCTCTGAGAGCTGGTGGATGCCTTCCTTTACCATGAAATCCTCGATACCCTCCAGGACATCCAGAGGGGCTCGTGGGTTGGCGAAGGTGGCTGTGCCCACCTGGATAGCGCTGGCACCGGCCAGTATGAACTCCAGGGCGTCGCTAGCTGAAGCAATGCCGCCACAGCCGATGACCGGCACCCTAACTTCTCGGGCTACCTGATAGACCATATAGAGGGCGATGGGCTTTATCGCAGGGCCGGATAATCCTCCGCTGATGTTGCCCAAGACCGGCCTGCGGCTTGCTAGGTCGATGGCCATGCCCTTCATGGTATTGATGAGAGATATCGCGTCAGCTCCTGCTTCGATGACCGCGTGGGCGATCTCGGTGATGTCGGTGACGTTGGGCGATAGCTTGACGATGAGCGGCAGGGTAGTATCTGCTCTTACTACAGCCGTGGCTGCTGCTGCCGCCTCAGGGCTTGCCCCAAACTCCATTCCTCCTGCGGATACGTTGGGGCAACTGATGTTTATCTCGATGCCGCTGACGCCAGCTACTCCATCGAGCAGTCTGGCTATCTCAGCATACTCCTCGATACTGTTGCCTAGGATATTGACGATTATGGGCACACTCCACCCAGCCCAAACAGGCGCCTTTTCCTCGATCAAGGCGTCGACCCCGATGTTCTCCATCCCAATCGAGTTGAGCACTCCTCCTACTGTTTCCACCATGCGGGGCTGGGGATTGCCCGAGCGCGGCTTCAGGGTTGTCCCCTTACATATAATGGCTCCCAATCTCTGGATGTCGATGATTTCGGCATACTCGGTGCCGTAGCCAAAGGTGCCAGAGGCGGCAGTAACGGGGTTGGCTAAAAGCAGCCCCCGTCTATTTTGGGGTGCCAGTTGAACGGCGAGATTAGGTGACGTCATAGCGCCCTGTAGGTTTGTTGTAGCAGCAGAGCATCCTCTTCAAGGTTTGGGCTTTCACAAATCAATAGCCCCCCCGCACCGTAATCCTTCAGTGCCCGAAGGAGCTCAGCATAGTGGAAGTCGGACTCAGCCAATAGCAGGTGCTTGCTCTCCCCCTTAGGTCCATATTCGATACCTGATACGTGGATGTGCATGGTATCCAGAGCGTTTTGCCCCAGCTTGCCTTCGATTTGCTTCAGGATAGTTATGAACTCGTCGTAGGAATTACCATTTCCTGTCCGAGCGTGCCAGTGTGCAAAGTCGACGGCTGGGGCTACTCCCTCTATCTCAGCACTGAGCTCCAAAACCTCATCCAGGGTGCCAAATTGACTCCCTTTGCCCGTGACCTCCGGTCTGACCCATACGTGGTTGTCCTCTGCCCTGAGCTCCGCCACAATCTGCTCGAGGTTTTCTTTTACTGTAGCATACACTTTGGAGGGGTTATCCTTTTGATAGTAGGCGGCATGGAAGACGATGCTGCTTCCACCGAGTAGGGAGGTGATGCGGGCAGTCTGGAGAATGCGCTCCTGGCTGGCAGCCACTTTTTCCGGCTCTCGGGCATTGAGGTTTATGAAATAAGGGCCATGGGCACTCAGCCTTATCCCTCTTTTTGCTGCAACTTCCCCTATATCCCGCGCGGTCTGAGGGCTCATCTTTACACCCTGCACAAATTCCACTTCCATGCAGCCCAGCCCTAGCTCATGGATGCGCTCAATTCCAGCCTGGGTCGATGGCGCTTTGGAGGATAGGGGAATACCTCCAGTGCCAAAAAGCAAACCTTCTTTATCTGCCATTCGCCTCTTCAGATCTTGCTGGCATCCTGCGCCCCACTGAGGCAGCTACCGGCGCCACCTGTTGCATTAGCAGCTCGAAGTTCTCGAAGGTGAGCGACTGGGCGCCATCCTTGAGGGCCTCGTCGGGATTGGGATGAACCTCGATCATCAGCCCATCGGCGCCTGCCGCCACCGCAGCCAGGGCAAGCGGGGCCACAAGGTACCACTTCCCGGTGCCGTGGCTGGGGTCGCCGATGACGGGAAGATGGCTCAGCTTCTTGATGATGGGTATGGCGCTAATGTCCAGGGTATTGCGTGTATAGGTCTCAAAGGTACGGATTCCCCGTTCACAGAGCAACAGCTGGCGGTTGCCCTGGGACAGGATGTACTCTGCTGATAACAGCCATTCCTGGATGGTCGCTGACATTCCTCGTTTGAGCATCACTGGCTTCTTGACCTTCCCTACCTCATCGAGGAGGATGAAGTTCTGCATGTTGCGTGCTCCTATTTGGAGGATGTCGGCATACTCGGCAACAAGTTCAACATCTTGGGGAGTAAGGACCTCGGTAATGAACGGCAGGCCGGTTTCGGCGCGCGCCATTGCTAGGATCTCCAGCCCCTTCTTGCCCAGGCCGCGAAATTGATAGGGAGAAGTGCTCGGCTTAAACGCGCCACCGCGTAAGATGTTGGCTCCGGCAGCCTTTACCGCTTTCGCTGTTTCCAGAACCTGCTTTTCCGTCTCCACGGCGCAGGGGCCGGCAATTATGACCAGTTCGTCACCGCCCAGGAAGGCATCGCCAACCTTGATTGTGGTATTCGCGGGCTGAAACTCGCGGCTGGAGAGTTTATAGGGTTTGGTGATGGGAATTACTTCCTCGACCCCGGGCAGGAGTTCGAGCGTATCACGCAGTTCGGGGTATGTTTGACCAACCACCCCGATCACGGTACGCTCCACCCCTTGCGATATATGCCCGGCGAGCCCAGATTGGGTGAGCTTTTGCATAACCCCTGTCTTCTCTTGCTCGGTGGCGTCTTTCGTCATAACTACAAGCATTTTCACTATCTCCTAGGCATTGTTTATCTAGTGCCCGATAAATCGGACCTCAGCTCGCTAGCGCCCTTGACATATACGTGGACGATGTCATCAGCACTCTTCTCGGTATTGTAAAGTATCAGAATGCGTATACACCCTTTGAGGCTGCCGGGGACATCTATTTCCTTAGAACACATGAGTGGGACGTCTGTCCAACCGAGTTGACGGGCGGCCGTTGCCGGAAATGCTGCGTCGAGGTCTGAGGTGGTGGTAAATATGGCACAAGCCACGTCCTCGGGTTTTACCCCGTTAGCGTCGATCATCATCTGTAGCAGCTCTTTGCTCGCTCTCAGGATACCGTCGACAGTATCACTATCCACGGTTGTTGCTCCACGGATACCGCGGCACCACATTGCTTTTCCCCTTTAACCTTGGTTTGGTCTGTCTAAGTATATCATAGCCAGAACTGTTTTCCACCCCCTTCGCTACTATCCGATGGCAGCAGGGGAAAAAGCAAGTTTGAGAAGGGCGGGCTGAGTGGGTACTTACCTCAGCCCGTGTCTGGCCGCTACCTGCTCCAAGACGGAGTTGATGTCGCGTGGCATAAAACCACCCGTGGGCTTGCCCAGAGAGTCAGTGCTCAGCGGGCTGCCCAGTAACACCTCGATGGTTGCCCTTATTGAGAGAGGAAGCGCTTTGAGGTGATAACCGCCCTCAAGGGAGAGCAGGAGCTTCCCCTGGCAAAGTTCGTCTGCCAGTTCTTTGATGATACTCACAATGCTGCCGAAACCATCAGCGGTCAACTCCATCAGAGAGAGCTGATCAGCCCAGTGGAGGTCGTAGCCAGCAGATACCAGAATAAGCTGTGGTTTGAACTGTCGTGCTATGGGCACGAGGATCTCTCTATAAGCGCGGTGGTACTCGCTATCGCCACAGTAAGCAGGCAGTGGCACGTTGACAGTAGTACCCTTTCCTTCGCCGGAGCCATCGTCGCTTATAGCCCCGGTGCCGGGATAGTGGGGATATTGGTGGGTGGAGAAGTAAAGCACTCTGGGATCTTTGTAGAATATTTCCTCGGTGCCGTTGCCGTGATGGACATCGAAATCGGCGATCAGGACACGCTCTAGGTTGTGGTTCTCAAGGGCATATTTGGTAGCGATGGCGATGTTGTTGAAGAGGCAGAATCCCATCGCTTCGTCTGGGGTGGCATGATGTCCGGGAGGTCGCACCAAGGCGAAGGCATGGTTCACCTCTCCTCTCATTACGGCGTCAACCCCGTAGAGCACTCCTCCAACGGCGTAGAGAGCAACCTCATAAGAATCTGGAGAGGCGACGGTATCGCCATCGAGCCAGCCTCCACCGCGGGCGGAGAAGCTCTGGACGCGGGTGATATGGTAGTCGCTATGTACCAGAGAGACCTCGTCTATGGAGGCAGCCCTCGGGGGCAGGATGGTCAGTCTATCCAGTAGCTGCGATTGTTCTAGCACCTCAATGGTCGCCACCAGCCGCTGGTAATTCTCCACATGAGCACCGGTATCGTGCTTCAGGTAAATTGGATCATAGACAAGTCCTACTGTCATCGATGCACCGCCTACTTCCTGACAGTTTAAGCGATGAATGAGCCGAATGCAAATCTCCCTAACCGAGAGGAACCAGCACTACCATAGGGTGACTAAGACTAGCCATCGCTAAACGAAATCTGATATAATAGTGCGCTGGAAAGCTGGAGCTAAGAGTGTGAGCAATGAGGGTGGAGAGGCTCTCTGCTGAGGGCTTATCCGCCTGGTGTTTGTAGTGAAACAAGGAGGAAATATGTACCAAATCCTAACGAGGGAAGACCTTACCCCTGAGATCCATCTATTCGAGATCGATGCCCCGGGAGTTGCTAGAAAGGCACAGGCGGGGCAGTTTATTGTCATCAGGGTAGATGAGAAAGGGGAACGCATCCCGCTGACCATCGCTGATTGGAATCGGGAGAAAGGCACGGTCACTGTTGTCTTTATGGAGGTGGGCAAGACGACTCGCAAGTTGGCCACCCTGAAGGCTGGTGAATCCGTTGCCAGTTTCGCTGGCCCTCTCGGCGTGCCAACCCATATCGAGAATTTCGGCACGGTGGTCTGCGTCGCCGGCGGCTTCGCCATCGCCACCATTGTTCCTATTGCGCGGGCAATGAGGGCAGCAGGAAATAAGGTTATCTCGATAATGGGCTTTCGCAGCAAAGAACTGGTATTCTGGGAAGATCGACTGCGCAGCGTCAGCGATGAGCTGATAGTCACCACCGACGATGGCTCATACGGGCGCAAAGGGGTAGTTACCGTCCCTTTGAAGGAGCTCCTTGAGGGAGATGGTAAGATCGGTCGTGTAGTGGCCATCGGGCCCACCGTTATGATGAAGTTTAGCTCGCTGACCACCCAGCCGTTCGGGGTGAAGACCATTGTCAGCCTCAACCCGATCATGGTCGATGGCACCGGTATGTGTGGCGTCTGTAGGGTATCGGTCGGCGGTGTCACCAAGTTCACCTGTGTCGATGGCCCCGACTTCGATGGCCACCAGGTCGATTGGGACGAGCTTATGGCGCGACAACGCATCTATCTCGACGAGGAGAAGCGATCGCTGGAGCTTTGGCAGCAAAGTCATGGTAGGAGGTAGAAACTTATGCCGCAACTGGACCTAAATCGAGTGTCTATGCCCAAGCAGAAGCCCAAGGCACGGGCTAAGAATTTCAACGAGGTGGCGCTGGGATACAATGAGAAGCACGCGCTGGCTGAGGCCACCCGCTGCATTCAGTGTAAGAAGCGTAACTGCGTTGAGGGTTGCCCTGTGGGAGTGGACATCCCGGAATTCATTTTAGCACTGCGAGAAGGCAACATGCCCGAGGCGGTAAAAGTGCTCAAGAGCAAGAACGCCCTGCCTGGAATCTGTGGTCGAGTCTGTCCCCAGGAAACACAATGCGAGGAAACATGTTCCCTGGCCAAAAAGGGCGCCCCTATAGCAATCGGCCGCCTGGAACGCTATGTTGCCGACTGGGAACTTAACCATCAAACCGACTCCAATCCTGAGCTCGCTCCGGCAACCGGCAAGAGGGTAGCTGTAGTCGGCTCGGGGCCAGCGGGGCTTACTGCAGCCGCCGACCTGGCAAAGCGGGGCCACGAGGTCACCGTATACGAGGCACTGCATATCGCTGGTGGAGTGTTGATGTATGGCATCCCTGAGTTCAGGATGCCCAAACACATCGTCCAGGCTGAGGTAGATTATGTAAAGTCCCTGGGAGTGGAGATAAAGCTGGACTCGGTGATGGGCAAGATATCCACAGTTGATGAGCTTCTGGAAGAGGGTTACGACGCAGTTTTCCTGGGAACAGGTGCGGGATTGCCCATGTTCCTGAATATTCCCGGTGAGAACTACAACGGTATCTACTCCGCTAATGAATTCCTCACCCGAACCAACCTGATGAAGGCTTATCTCTTCCCCGAGTATGACACACCGATCAAGGCAGGCAGGAATGTTGCCGTGATCGGTGGCGGAAACGTGGCTATGGACGCTGCCAGGTGTGCTCTCAGGCTTGGCGCGGGCAAGGTCTACATTGTATATCGGCGCTCGCGAGCTGAGATGCCGGCACGGGCGGAGGAGGTCGAGAACGCTGAGGAAGAAGGCGTCATCTTCAAGCTGCTCACCAACCCGGTGAGGTTCCTGGGCGATGACCAGGGCTGGGTCACCGCTATGGAATGTGTTGAGATGGAGCTTGGTGAGCCCGATGAGAGTGGCCGCCGCCGCCCTGTCACCAAGAAGGGCAGCGAGTTTACCATGGAGGTCGACACCGTGGTCGTGGCTTTGGGCACCACACCCAACCCCCTAGTGCCTACTACTACCAAAGGGCTGGATACCACCAAGAAGGGCACAGTTGTTGCCGATGAGGAAACGGGCAAGACCACCAAGCCCGGTGTTTGGGCTGGCGGAGACGTAGTCACCGGCTCCGCCACGGTGATCAGCGCCATGGGCGCAGCCAAGAGGGCTGCCGCATCTATCGACGCCTACCTTAGGGGTCAGTGACCGCTTGACACAGACCCCGTTCCCCAGTAAACTATAATTGAAGATGCGCATATAAGCAAACAGGTTGGAGTTTGACTATGCGTGAGTTGGTAAAAGCCTTCAAGGCCCTGTCGGACGAGACCAGGCTGAGGATCCTGAACCTGCTTCTGGAGAGGGAGTGCTGCGTCTGCGAGGTGATGCAGGCGCTGGAGATCTCACAGACCAGGGCTTCGCGTAACCTTAGCGCCTTGTACGACGCCGGTTTCCTCAAGCTGAGGAAGGACGGCCTGTGGTCGCTGTACTCGATAGATCGAGAGGGAATGGGAGAACATTTCTCCGATCTGGTCGAGGCCGTGAGGAAAGCGCTGGAGGGCAGTGAGGCGGTGGCCCTGGACAGGGAGCGCCTCAAGAAAGCTGAGCGTATCGGCCCCGGCTGTGGCAGGCGCTCCGTGCAGGTGACTAAATAGTACTTTTCTTTTTTTATGATGTGTATGCGTTAATGCGCATTTAAGGAAGCAAATAGAGGGTATGAGCAACAAAGAGCCGCGAGCTGTAGTCGATAGGCTGTCAGTACTCGACCGTTTCCTCACGCTGTGGATATTCCTGGCCATGGGGTTTGGTGTAGGTCTGGGTTACCTGGTACCTGGGATGGCCGATTTCCTCGACCGTCTTAGCGTGGGTACCACCTCCATTCCCATCGCTGTAGGCCTCATTCTCATGATGTACCCGCCTCTGGCCAAAGTGAGATATGAGGAGCTAGGGAGGGTGTTCCGCAACTGGCGGGTGCTGGGACTTTCCCTGGTGCAGAACTGGTTTATCGGCCCGGTGCTCATGTTATTCCTGGCCATCATCTTCCTGCGAGCCTATCCCGACTACATGGCAGGACTGATCTTGATCGGCCTCGCCCGCTGTATCGCCATGGTCATCGTGTGGAATGAGTTGGCAAAGGGAGATACCGAGTATGCCGCCGGGCTGGTAGCCTTTAACTCTATCTTCCAGATACTTTTCTTCTCCGTATACGCCTACATCTTCATCACGGTGATGCCGCGATGGTTCGGGCTGGAGGGTGCGGCGGTAGACATCACTATCGGCCAGATTGCCCAGAGTGTGTTCATCTACCTGGGCATACCATTTTTCGGGGGTATGCTCACGCGATTTACACTCATCAGGGCCAAGGGCCGGGAATGGTACGAGGGCAAGTTCATCCCCAGGATCAGCCCCATCACTTTGGTTGCTCTCCTCTTCACCATCGTGGTTATGTTCTCACTAAAGGGCGAAGTCATCGTCCAGCTGCCTCTCGATGTAATTCGCATCGCCATCCCGCTGCTAATCTACTTCGTGGTCATGTTCTTCATCTCATTCTACCTGGGAAAGAAGATTGGGGCTGACTACTCCAAGACAACGACCATCGCGTTCACCGCGGCTAGCAACAACTTCGAGCTGGCCATAGCCGTAGCTGTAGCGGTGTTTGGCATCGGCTCGGGGCAGGCCTTTGCTGCGGTAATCGGGCCTTTGGTGGAGGTACCGGTGCTGATCAGCCTGGTGAACGTGGCTCTTTACTTTCGCAGGAGATATTTCGCAGTAGGGTCAAGTGCCTGAGCGGATTTCTGTTGCTCCCGAAACCTCTTACATACCTGTGCACGTCACCAATGTCAATAGCGATTCGCCCTAGCTTTCTATGCGCCTGCTCAAACTATTGACGCTCCCCGACTTGACTAGACCTTTCTTTAGGGGAGCAGTTCTAGTAAAATAGCCAAAACGGCGGCGAAGTCACGATGACACCCATCAGAAGCCAGTATCTCAAGATCAAGCGGAGCTATCCTCAAGCTATCGTCTTCTTCCGCCTGGGCGATTTCTACGAGACCTTCGACGATGACGCCAGGCTGGTCTCCAGCGAGTTGGAGATAACGCTGACCTCCAGGGAGATGGGTAAGGGGCAGCGCTATCCCATGGCGGGGATTCCTCACCACGCCCTGGACAACTATCTGGCGAAGCTGATTAACAAGGGCTATAAAGTGGCCATTTGCGAGCAGGTGGGTGAGCCCAAAGCGGGGAAGGGCATAGTGGAGCGCGAGGTGGTCCGGGTGGTCACCCCGGGGACCGTGACAGAGCCCAACCTGCTGGAACTCAAGGCGAACAATTACCTTGCCTCAGTAGTCGTCGAAGGCGAGGAGGCAGGGATAGCTTATGTTGACATAACAACAAGTGAGTTCGCTACCACCCAGATTCCCGCTGAAAACGCCCCGCTGGAACTGGAGCGCCTTCGCCCCTCGGAGGTGCTCATCCCCCGCAGCTCCCAGGTTCCCCACTCATGGCTCCCTGCGCCGGCAACACAGCTCGATGATCAATTCTTCGAGCTGGATGTGGCGCGACAGACCCTGCTCGACGCCTTCGCAGTATCCTCTCTGGAAGGCTACGGCTGTGCCCATCTTCCGCTGGCAATAATAGCAGCAGGCTCTATACTTCAATATCTGGAGCAGACCCAGAAAGATGCGCTGGGGCAAATCAACAGCCTCGCTACCTATTCCACTGAGTCTTTCATGACCCTGGACGCCCAAACACGCCGCAACCTGGAGCTATTTCAGAGCAGCCGTTTGGGGCTGACCAGCGGCTCGCTGCTGTCCGTTATCGACCTGACCAGGACGCCGATGGGAGGAAGACTGCTCAAGAAGTGGCTGGGACAACCCCTTCTCGATATAAAGCAGCTGGAGCAAAGGCAACAGGCTGTGTCCTGCTTTCAGTCGCCGCGGCGTATCGAGGTAATAGGCCTCCTCAGCAAGCTCAGCGACATAGAGCGGCTGGTTAATCGGGTGAGGTCGGGTATAGCCACCCCCAGAGAGCTGGTCTCCCTGCGCCGCAGCCTGGAGCAGGTCCCACAGATGAGGGCTGTGCTTGAGGAGGAAAGGGATTTAGAGTGGCTTTATTCGGAGCTCAAGCCCTGCGACGATATCGTGACATTGATCTCCCAGGCTGTTGTTGAGCATCCGCCGGCGACGGTGGGGGAAGGGGATGTGATAAAGAAAGGCTTCTCCAGTGAACTGGACGAGCTTTGTTCAGCTTCATCGAATGCCAAGAAATACCTAGCCGATCTGGAACGAACCGAGCGCGATAGGACCGGGATCAAGTCGCTCAAGGTGGGATATAACAAGGTGTTTGGCTACTACATCGAAGTCACCTCTCCCCACGTCCACCGGGTCCCCGAGGACTATATACGCAAGCAGACGCTGGTGGGGGCAGAACGTTACTTCACCCCGCAGCTCAAGGAGTACGAATCGCTGATCCTCAATGCTGAGTCCAGGATTGCCGAGCTGGAGAGCGCCATCTTTCGCCAGGTTTGCCGCCAGGTGGGAGCCTGGGGTGACCGCATCCTGAGCATTGCTGCCGCTGTGGCCCAGGTCGATGTCCGCGTTCGCAGAGGTGGCAGCGAGGTATAGCTACGTTCGTCCCAAACTGACCACAGAAGACTCGATAGCGATTTCCAGTGGACGCCATCCTGTTGTGGAGCGGGCGCTGGTCGATGAGCAATTCGTTCCCAACGACGTCTACCTCTCCAATAAGGATGCTCAACTCGTTATCCTCACTGGCCCCAACATGTCGGGCAAGTCGACCTATCTGCGGCAGGTAGCCATTATTGTGCTCCTGGCCCAGATCGGCAGCTTCGTTCCCGCAGACTCGGCTACCATGGGGCTGGTAGACCGTATCTTCACCAGGGTTGGGCTTCAGGACGACCTGGTCACTGGCCAGTCGACCTTCATGATCGAAATGCTGGAGACGGCCAATATACTCAACAACGCCACTTCAAAATCGCTGATCATACTGGACGAAATCGGGCGCGGGACTTCGACTTACGACGGGCTTTCCATCGCCCAGGCTGTAGCAGAACACATTCACAACCACCCCAGGCTCGGCGCCAAGACGCTGTTTGCCACCCACTATCACGAGCTTGTGGACCTGGCGAACTTCCTGCCCCGGGTGAAGAACTTCAACGTCGCTGTGTCCGAGGAAGGCGGTAATGTGGTCTTCCTGCGCAAGATAATCCCCTTGAGGACCACGGTGAAGTGAAAGCAGCAAGGAGCGCACGTCCCCGCCGCCGAGAGAAGCCCCCCTTGGAACAGATACCGCTCTTCGGGCAAAAGCCCCCCATTATAGATGAGATCCTGGGGATGGACGTGTCCTCGATGACTCCCCTTGAGGCCATCACCAAGCTCTATGAGCTGCAGCGGAAGGCCAAGGAGTAAGGCCGCACTAATTCTAATTTAGGTCCAGCCAAGGGCTGTGGCATTATCTTTGAATAGGAGGTCAACAATGTACAAGAGAATACTTGTTCCACTAGACGGATCGGAGCTAGCCGAGGTTGCTCTGCCCTACGCTGAGGAGCTGGCGGGAAGACTAGGTTCTGAGGTCACCCTGATACACGTTTATGAGT
>SMTZ1_10005864_pt1 | contig 12363 bp, 11 predicted proteins | sample DeeMarSWOR136_30_FD_25667 | JGI IMG/M metagenome (IMG submission 25667) | reverse complement strand
ACAATATTTTATATAGTTGCAGAATTATGAACAAGATGAGAAAAATTAAGTTCGCCAGTTTTCATTTTGTGCTTCTTATTACTTCCAGTCACTTGATACAAGCCCAATCATTACCAATTCCTGAAGGGCGCCGGTTGAGGGATATTGTTGAAGATAACTATCCTGATGGTAAATTACTGGTTGGTGCCACTATCGGCTCCTGGGGATTTGATGAGCCAATCGGGGAAATCATGGACCGGGAATTCAGCTACGTTACTCCGGAAAATGATTTTAAACAGTCGGTGGTGCGAAATAATCCGGATACCTGGAACTGGTCAAGAGCGGATGCCTGGCTGCCACATATTATTGAGAAAAACCAGGTATTAAAAATACACGGACCCATCTCCCCCCAGTGCTTAAAATGGGCCAAGGAGGACGTCCGCACAGCGGAAGAATTGTCCTATGAGCTTGATACATTTATGACGGACTTGTGTAAACGTTATAATAATGTTGAGGGCATCAAATACCTTGATGTTGTCAATGAAGTTGCCTTGTCGGATGGAAGCTGGCACCATCCCAAGCCAGGCACGGATTAATGGGAAAATCCCTGGCTAATTATCGGACAGGATGATGATCCGAATCAAACACCTCTTTATGTCACACAGGCCTTTACCATTGCCAATGAACATGCCCCGGACTTAAAGCTGATATTCAATAATCATTGTCATCCTGGCACTGCCGGAATGGAAAAAGTAAAGGAAACGGTCTTGTATCTGAGAGAGAGGGGACACAGGGTGGATGGATTGGGATGGCAGGCACATCTGGAAGTTGGATGGGCCACCGAGGAAAATCTCCAGGAATTACGCAATGTGATAGACTGGTGCCAGGATAGGAACCTGGAGTTTCATGTGACAGAATTTGATGCATGGATCATGAATAAGGAAACACAGACGCTTGAACAGCAGGCTTATACTTATAAGGCTGTCATGGATGTACTGCTTGAGAAGCTGGACAGCCTGACCATTGGATGGAATACCTGGCATATTACGGATGCAGCAGGATGGAAAACCGAACGGATACCTTCCCTGTTTGATGTTAATTACCACCCGAAACCTGCCTACTATGCTTTGCAGCAGTCACTTGAATCCGGAGGGAATCACACAACAGCACCCGGTGTTGGATTTAAATATAATCGGGAAGAAATGCACATATTTCCAAATCCAGCCAGTGATTGGTTGAATATCCAGTCGGAATCTGACTTCTCGACAGTAGAAATTATCAATGTTTCCGGAATTACCGTAGATCATTTCAGTATAGAAGAATCATCAGACCGAATCGATATATCTAAATTAAGAGATGGTTATTATTGGATCAAATTCAGCAATCCCCACAAAGGGTCACATAATATACAGCCATTCATTGTTTGGTAGGATTAAACAAAACGGATCCTGTCAAGTGCGAAGGTAGGGTTTTCTCGGAAAATCCTTCACCATGTTACCAGGCAAAGCAAAATTGCCACTCAGCAGACGCCACTACTGTATTGATAATCAATGTATTAATAGCGTCGCTTGACCCATTGTCTCCATGATTATAAATCGTAAAAAAACATATTATTACCTGTCTTATACAGATTGGGGCTATACATTTTTCAACAATAATAGACTTTGAAATAGGACTTAATGGTTATCAAATGATTACTACTGCATAGGCTATCCCCACAATCAAATTAAATCCCTGAATTTGTTTTAACAGAATTATACGTAGATGCAATTAAGTGAATACGAAAAGGAAGTAATCGGGTCATGCACGAAAGATAAGTTCGGTGAACATAACCGGGCTATTTTATTTGGTACCATAACGAATGATTGCAAGAAAGGAGGAGATATTGACCTGTTAGTCAAGCTATCCAAGCTTCTCAGGAGGAAATGCTGAAAATTACAGCGATAAACTGAAAAAGATACTTACAATGCTCGAAATTAACTTTGAGTGTCTTAATTATGCATCTACAAGGATTGAATCTCTTCTACCTTTTAGTACCGAGAGAATTCAAAGCCTTGAAGTCGAACAGATCAGTTTCATTGACCTGTATATCTTCCGTTTTTCGAAGATCCAGGATATAATGGGAGAAAAGCTATTTCGGATGATATTGGAATCAGTTAAAGAAGAGACAGAATCCTTTGCTTTTATTAATATACGTGCCAAACTTGAACAACTTGAGGTCCTCCCGGATAAAACGGAATGGCTTTATCTGAGAAAACTGAGGAACGAAGAATCTCATGAATATCCATTGGTCGATGAGGAAGCAGTCGCTGCATTAAACAACCTCATTAATTCCAGAGAGAAATTAGCAGAATACTATAAATCCTGTATTGACTATTTGGAAAAACGCTCGCTAAAATAAGCTAACAGGCAATAAGTCTTATACCTCGATTATTTAATTAGTGCTTGAAAGAAAACGTCTCGTTTTCAATTATAAGGTTAACAATTTTCAATAATCTTCCGGATAATTCTCTTAAATTTCCTCCTTTCATCACTATCCCATATTTCATCGTTTCTATAAAGAAGAATATCTCTCTAAACTTCTTCTTGAAGAGTCAGTTTCTTTTTCTAAATTTTAGATTAATGAATTTCTGTATCCTATAGCTTAATGACTGTAGCAGGAAAATATCTACTACTGCTTTTATTAATTCGTGAATTTAGTTTCGATTCAGGATCAAAGGTCAAGAACCATTACAGAAAAAGAAATAGCCGTGCTTTACGAACATTACTAGTTTATAGAAACCTTCTTCAAATGGATAAAACAGCATTTAAAAATAAAATCCTACTGGGGACGAAATCCAAATGCTTTAAAAACTTAAAATCTGGATTGCATATTCTGTATATGTGATTGTACTTTTCTTGAAAAAGAAACTAAAGTTAACACAATCAATCTACGAAATTATACAGATTGTAATCATGAACATACTTGACAAAAAGCCTACATATCAACTGTTTAGCAAATCTAATCTCTAATATTTCAAAAAGCAAAATTATAATCAATTGAAATCGTTTGACTTATAAAGAAATGCTATTGATGTAGTCTAAATATTTAATATCTTGTAAAAAAACGACAAGATGTATAATAATTAAGTATGAGTTTTCTGTTAAGCATACCCATTTTCAAACAATTACTCATCTTAATGGTAGTAATCTGGTCAATTGCTGTATTACTTCGCAGGATTGGGTTACCAACCATTATGGGCGAATTAATTGCCGGAATTATAATTGGGCCTGCTGTTTTAGGATTAATTGAACCCAATGAAATTATCGATATTCTTGCGCAACTTGGTATATTTTTTATTATGCTTCATACTGGGGTCGAAACTAATCCTCGTGAATTTATCACCGCATTACGCAAATCATTTGGGATAGCAACAATTGGGGCTTTGTTCCCATTTTTAGCATCTATGTCAATTGCATTGTTATTTGGTTATTCACTGAATACTGCCCTTTTTGTTGGAATTATATTTACGGCAACAGCCGTCGTTGTTACTATTAAAATTCTAAATGATTTAAATCTTCATAAAACCAGGTTAGCAAGGGTGATTGTTGCGTCTTGTATTATAGACGATCTTTTGTCACTTGTTTCTTTCAGTATAATATTATCAGTGATAAAAAGTGAAGAAATCAGTCTTTCCACTCTTTTAATGATAGGCTTAAAGTCAATATTGTTTTTTGGCATTATAATAATCATAGGATATTACCTTTATCCAATTCTTAGTAGGCCGTTTCGTGATCCAAGAGGAAAAGGCTTTACTTTTTTACTTATATTAGGGATTGGCTTCGGTTTATTTGCTGAGCTGATAGGTCTTCATATGATCCTAGGAGCTTATTTAGCAGGATTGTTTTTTCGCGAAGAAGTAGCCAGCAATGAATTAATTAAAAAGGTAAAGGATCGTCTATATGGCATTGCATACTCGTTTCTGGGGCCGATATTTTTTATTTCCCTAGGTTTTCATATTACGTTTGGAGCTTTTACCACTAGCGGAATTCTATTATTAGTTTTTCTTGTTTGTGGTTGCATCATTTTCCAGGTGATTAGTGCCGGTGGAATGGCCAGACTAGAGAAATTTTCAAACATAGAATCTCTCACAATTGGAATAGGTATGTGTGGCAGGGCAGAAGTGGCTTTTATATTAGCAGCTATTGGCCTTAAACTTGAGGCAATAGATGATGTGATATTTTCAATAATAATTTTTTCAACATTTATATTAAATCTTATTACCTCTTTAGGTCTAAAGGGATGTGTTATTTTACTTAAAAGGAATTATAAATCAAATCATAATATATTTCAAAAAGAATTATTATGAAATATAAATATGACTCCAATTTTTCTAATTATAGCTATTCTGAGTTCCTGTATAGCTATTCTATGTTCCCGTGAGAGACGAAGATGTTCTAATTGTGGAAAAACACAAATTGTTTTAGTCATTAAAAGATTTGTAAATGTAAAATGTATGCTTTGTGGTGAAATTTTACTTCAAAAGAAGTAGTTATTTGCATTATGTTTCGAAATTTAAACAAAATGTAGTCTTTCGCATAAATTTATCAAAAAAAAGATATCTTGGATATAATATTGTTTAAACCTTATTTCTCTGAATTACCAAGAATATTATACTTTGCTTTTCTCTCATTCCATCTTTTACGAGCATACTGTTGCATATCTATTATCTTATCTCTCTCATCTACAATTTCCAAACCCAATATGGTTTCAATTATGTCTTCCATTGTTACAATTCCAGCCATTCCACCATACTCGTCAACTATAAGTGCAATATGTTCTCTTTTTTCGAGTAATACTTCCCATAAAGTCATAATTGTTTGAAATTCATTTGCAACTACAATTTTTCTACAAATATCCTGAAGTTTCAGATTTGTTTCTTTTTCAGCAAGTTTTTCAAATACAGTTTGTCGGAAAACATACCCTATAATATTTTCATTGTTTTTTGAAAAGATCGGGATACGTGAATAATAAAGAAGCTCTTTTTTCATAAGAAATTCTTCTAATGACGTGTTTTCATCAGCCACCGTAACAACTACTCTAGGCGTCATTATTTCCGAAACCTTAATATTTCTTAACCGAATTAAATTTTGAATGATTTTATTTTCTTTTTCCTCAAAAATCCCTTCTTCTGTTCCAATTTTAGCCATTGCAGATATTTCTTCCCTACTGGTGGTTATTTCATTTATATCCCTGGAAAATAGCTTTGTTATGTAACCTGTCATTATAACTAAAGGAAAGGTAATAATAACCATTATATTGATAATTATTCCGGAAACCAATGCCAATTTTCTCCAATACTTTGCACCAATTGTTTTAGGAATTATTTCAGAAAAAACTAATATCATCAGTGTGAGGATGGCGGAAATAATACCAAAATATATTTCACCAAACATTTTTGTTGCTTGTGCCCCAACCCCTGCTGCTCCAATAGTATGTGCAATTGTATTCAAGGAAAGTATTGCGGATAATGGTCTTTCTATATTGTTTTTTAAGCTAATAAAAGTTGTTGCAGATTTATGACCACTTTCTTCTTTTACATTCAGATAAGATATAGGGGTTGAAAGTAAAATAGATTCCATTACAGAACATAGGAATGATACAAATAAAGCAAGAAATAAATAAAATAATAGAAGAATCATTAATGTTTATTGTTTTCTAATATATCAAAGAGATAATATAGTATAAATTTCGCCTTTTTTTCGATTATTCCAGGAAGAAAAAGTAGTATCAATCTATACCGGAATTTGGTATTATCTTTCACCAGAAGGTGATTCCATTGCTTGTCGCGTTGACAGCATTTCAATCAGTAGAATATATTATCACTTAGAAATCTAAATTGAATTTTCTGAACCGGGATTAATCCGGTATATGAACAAAGGCTACTCAATTACGGCCAAATTGGCTTAACTCCATGGCTTAAATTCTTCGTATTCCTCTGCTCTTTAAGGGATATACCCCACTTTTACCTAATTTTAGGGCTAATGGAACGCACCTCTCTCATTTACTCTTGTGTTGGTTCTAATATTTTCCTTGTTATGCCGCCTCGATGAGCCTGTCAAGCTCTTCCCAAGCGAAGCGTCTTCAAAAAAATGATGTTCATACATTTTCAATTCTATCTGATGTCCACTACTGATTATCTTTGCAGGCACTGAGATAAACCAATCGATTTATTGTCCTTCTTTCATTATTTCCCCCTTTCTTTCGCCTGATTTACTATAACTTTTCTTCCACGTATTTCAGTACCATTTAAGTTATCAATTGCTTTGTTAGCTTCTTCATCATTAAGCATTTCGATAAAGCCAAATCCTTTACTCCTTCCTGTATACTTATCTGTAATTATTGTTACAGACATAACTTCTCCATATTCTTTAAAAATTTCTTTTAATTCTTCTTCATTAACATTATAATGAAGATTTCCGATATAAATATTCATGATTTTATGATTTTATGAAAAGATTTTATAATCTGTGAATTTAAGATTATTGTCCTTTATGAGTCAAATTTAAAATCGGCAAATTGTTTTATAAACCTGAAGGTTTTTAATCATAGTAGGTAAATTATGCTTGGGTCACGGATTCAATTAGCCCAGGTAGGTTTTTAATATTCTGCTTCTCGTAGTATGCTTTAATCTTTTGATCGCCCTTTCTTTGATCTGCCTAACCCTTTCTCTTGTCAGATTAAATTCCACACCAATTTCCTCGAGTGTATGCCCGTGTTTACCGGTTAATCCAAAATAAAGTCTGATAATATCAGCTTCTCTTCGGGTCAATGTATTAAGGGCTCTTTCAATTTCTTTTCTTAGTGAATCCGTTAGCAATTCTTTATCAGGGCTGGTAGATTCTTCACTTAATAAAACATCATACATGTTGCCTTCATCATCTTGTGCAAGTGGGGCATCCAATGAAATATACCGCCCGGTGTTTTTAATGGCCTCTTTCACATCAGTAGGAGCCATCTCTAATGCCTGTGAGATCTCAAAGGTAGTTGGTTCTCTTTGGTACTTTTGTTCCAGTGCAGCAAAGGTCTTATTCGCTTTTTGAATATGGCCGATTCTGTTTAACGGGAGACGTACAATTCTTGCCTGTTCTGCAAGAGCCTGCAGGATGGATTGTCTGATCCACCAAACGGCGTAGGATATGAACTTAAAACCTCTTGTTTCGTCAAATCGTTCTGCTGCTTTGATCAAACCAAGATTTCCTTCATTGATCATATCAGGAAGACTTAAGCCCTGGTGCTGATACTGTTTTGAAACTGATACAACAAACCTGAGATTTGCCTTTACTAACCGGTCCCGGGCATTCAAGTCCCCTTTGTGGATCTTTCTGGTGAGATCAACTTCTTCTTCTCCAGTAATAAGTTCAATCTTACCAATCTCATGAAGGTATTTGTCCAGTGATTGGATCTCCCTGTTGGTAACCTGTCTGATGATTTTCAATTGCCGCATTTAAATAGGAATTTAGGAACATTAAAACTTTTTCTTGAATTAATGTAACAATGATATATACGTATACGAAGTTACCAGCTGGTTATTACTGTAATGGGAGCTTGTTTATAAGATCAACTTGTTCTTTGACCGTCTTTGCTAAACATGCAACGAGCCATATCTTGGCATTATTCCTCTTACCAAGAATCCTGTCTAGATAGTCTGGTTCTCCACTGATCCACTTACAAAGTTGTAAAAACCATATCGATACCTCGCGTTTAATTTTGCTGTTATATGATCCGCATCCCTGAAAATCCTTAGCAGGTGTTAATGATCCTATGCCGGCAAGGATTCGCTCTATGTTGTCCGGAAAAGTATAGTGGCATATGTCGGTTCTTTCTATCTGGTCCTGAAGCCGGTCAAGCTGAACACCGAGACTATGTCGTTCTATCGGTCTCCAAAGTAAGCGCTTAATGAATAGCTCAACGAGCCTTTCCTTTTCATTGTTACGTTCATCTAACAGTTTTGTAACATGTGCCTCCATTATTTGAATTACTCTGATATGTGAATCAAATACCGTCAATGATTTTGGATTTAACCAAAGTTGAAGAGCATCAATGTATATCTGTGCAGTTCTGGAGCGTCCAGTTTTGTTCTTTTTCCAAGAATCCGGACCCTTCCTGGGATGAGAGGATCCGATCGAGTCTGGATCAACAAAAGGCGAGAGAAATTCGATCGACCTAAGGATATAATCATAGTGGATTGCATACTTAAAATGACATATCTCAAACTTTGTAATCAACTGTCGCACTGCTTTTACTGAAGTGGAGACTACTTCAAGCTCATTTTCTAGTTTGTTGATCTCAATGATCTCAGGATCGTTCTTGCTAATGATTATGTTACGCCATGAATCCATTTCTGTGATTTGGTGCTTGAAAGTTAAACTGCTGAAGTGCCTCATTATAATCCAACCAGGTTGATAATATCGCATAATCAATCAGGCATATTTACCTGTCCTATTGTTGATAGTGGAAAAGTGTGTGCTTGAACAGGAGAAAGTGAATTAATGCTAATCCCTGGGATTGTTCATTATCTCCCTGAAGGGGGAATTGATAAGAGGACAAAAGTCCCGATTACTCCAAGCTGTTAATGATAATTTTGACAGGGAGGTTTTAATAAATACAAAAATAGACAAACCGATCAAGATCCAGATCACGATAAGAGAAATAATTTTAATATGCAATGGTATTGATGGTGTTTTTCTGAAGTTGTGTATGTATTTGCCAAATAATTTATGCTTTAGGAGCCAAGAGTATAAACGATCTGAGCTTCTGACATAACAAACTGCTGCCAATAACAAAAAAGGCGTTGTTGGCAAACCTGGTATGAATACACCCAAGAAGCCTAATCCCAGGAAAATGGAACCCAAAACAATCAAAAGTAGTTTAATCATGATTCCATAATAGATTGTGAAGGTTACATTTGGGGGGGGATGTTACAATATATCAAAACTTGGATTTTACTATTTCAATTTGAAAAAATATTTGACTATTTTTCTATTACCGAAGTAAGGTATTTTGAATGTATCACAAACTTTCAAACTAATTTTCCCAAACAATGAGTAAAGTTCCTTTTCAGTGAAAGGTTTATAAATTTGAAAAGGTATATCAAATTCTTTAAGAGCAATAAATTCAGTATTTATTAATTCCTTCATGCTGATATTGGGATTTGGAAAATGTTCAATAACATAAACAGATTTCGCCACTCTTCTTGCTTCACTTAATAAAGACTCTGGATCCTTACAGTGGTGTAATGTTTCATTCAATAGGGAAACATCAAATTTTAAATTATCAAAAGGTAAAATTTCACCATTATATATAACAAATGGAAACTTTTTTCTTTTCCTAAAATCGACAATATCTATTGTATAAAATCTAACATTCGGAAAATTATCAGCAAATATATGGATTGGGATTGATGTTCCTGTTCCAATGTCTAACACAGAATCAATGTTTTCTGCATAGGGTCTAAATAATTCAATGAGGTCAAATACTATTTCTTCTAATGATTTTTTCAATTTAAAAATGTTCCTTAAATCAGTTCCCATTAATAGTATAATATCTACTCAATGTCCTGTGTTAGTTAAATCCTAACTTTTTCGTGTAATAAAATAAGTTGTAGTTGCATATAAAATTACTTAATTTATCAGCCCGATCCCATATTGATAAATTGAAATTTTAATAAACAAATATTAGTCCGTTTGTTTGTTTATGGTACTGAAAATTGTCGCTATAACAGAATTACTCTGTTATATGGAAGATTTGGAGGTAATTACATTATAGCATGATAACATACCAGTAAAAAACCACCCTACAACACTTTTATATTACTTGATGTCATTGGCTTGTTTGAAGTTATGGACTATAAACAAATAACTGGACCTTTGTGCAATCGGAAAATCAGCATTTACTACTAAATTGATTTAACAGAACTGTCCAATTAATTGGGGATCGAACCAATATTTCAATACCTTTATTTTTAGTTAAATGAAGATAGGAATTACCAATCCTTACTTTCTCCATCAATCAACTGTTATATGAAACAGTGCTTTGTAACGATTAAGAATAGACAATTTAAAATATGAAACAATCCTTAGCCATAATCGGTGAAGCCAAACCTATTTCGTGTAGAGGTAATATATGCGCCTATATCTGATAAATCCATCCAATCCATTATTGAGCATTACCAAGGTCAAAGAGAGCCGCTGGAACAAATACCGCATCTGGAAGCCACTTAACCTCCTGGTCTTGGCTGGTCTAACCCCCTCTGAGTGGGATATTACAGTTATTGACGAGAACCTCGGAGTGCCTAACTACGAGACTATGCCACACCCCGACCTGGTTGGGATCACTGCATTCACCTCCCAGGCATACCGGGCTTACAAAGTAGCGGCCGAGTTCCGCAGTCGTGGTGTGCCTGTAGTGATGGGCGGCATCCATGCAACTATGTGCTTGTCGGAGGCCTTGGAGTATGTCGACGTCGTAGTGACAGGCGAAGCGGAAAGCATATGGGCCCAGGTTTTGGAAGATGCCCAGCAAGGAGTCTTGAATCAGGTGTACACCGGTACTCACATGGAAATGGATAGGGTTCCGATAGCCCGCCATGACCTGTTACCGACTGGCTACCACTTGGGGTCCATCCAAACTTCACGCGGGTGCCCGCTCAACTGCATTTTCTGCAGCGTTACAGCATTCAACGGAAGACGCCTTAGGTACCGTCCGATTGAGAACGTGGTTCAAGAGTTCAAATTAATTCGGGAGAAGTATGTCCTCATTGTAGACGACAACCTCGTCGGCACCCGTAAGGACCATATCGCTCGCACCAAGGACCTGTTCCGGGCAATGATTCAGGCAAATCTTGATAAAAAGTGGATTGCCCAGGCCACGATTAACATAGCCGACGATGAAGAACTACTTATATTGGCTGCGAAGGCTGGCTGCCTCGGCGTCTTCATTGGTTTCGAGTCACCTAATGTGGAAGGGCTGGTGGAGGTCAATAAGGAGTTCAACATCCAGAAAGGCTGCGACTTTAAGGCCTCCATCCGGCGGATACAGCGACACGGTATTCTGGTGGAGGGTTCGTTTATTATGGGACTGGACGTTGATGAATATGGTATCGGTCTACAGATCAGCGATACAGCCAGTCGCTATGGCTTGGATCTCCTTAACGTAACGTTCCTGACACCTCTTCCTGGTACGCGCTTGTGGAAAATAATGGAATCAGAAGGCCGCATCGTCGCAAATACCTTTCCGGAGGATTGGAAATACTACACTTTAACCTTCCCGGTGGTCAGATACAAACACCTGTCCTGGGCTGATATGCTTATCGAGAATGAGGCCTGTGCCCAAGCTTTTTACTCCTATCCAAACATCATACGCCGTGTTTTTAGCAACTTGTGGCGTATACACAAGCCCACCAGCACGGTAGTGAGCATAGTTAGCAACCTCTCTTGTAGAAGCAATGAAATCCAGTACCATCCTGAGAAATGCAAGGGATTGAACTTATCCCGTGGGGAAATCTAAGCGAAAAAAGAATCAAAGAATTTAATAGGTGAGGTATAAACATCCATATATAGATAAAAAATCCTCCATTTATTTACCTAAATATTTCTCCCCCAAACAATTCTAAATTCTAACCTCCCTTGTAATAGTTCGCAAATTATCAAACGGTTTTTTAAAAAAGTTTGATTTACCTGGCTACCTTTTCATGTTTTTCCGATTAAACAATAGAAATCGTACATTAAGAAAAGAATAGCACCCGTACATTACCTGATCTGGAAAAAATCAAAATATTTGGCGGTTTTTATAAGGCCTGCATTTTTTTCTACATGAAAAAGTTCAGATTTAGCTGACGACGCACATATTTTGGAACAAAAATTGTAGTTTTAGAAAAAGGTTGAAGAGATTTACTTGATTGGTACTGTTTATTAAGCTCTCACCCTCGTTTCATCCGATTCATGCATCAGTAACAATTATTGGCTTAGATCATAATACCAGGCATGATCTCTGCAATATTTCAATTGTATTCAGACGATTTTAAGGATCCGATTTTCAGAATATAGGGGAAAACCTATTAATCTCCGGGCAGGATGTTCATGAAGAGCATATAGTAGCAGTTGATAGATACATTACAGGTAAATTGCAGTATGTATTCAACAAAAGGGAATACTTGAATTGATTTACTATTACAGGGATCAGTAAAATGATACCGCCGGAACATTAAAAACACTGAATTGCCTATAATATAAAATAGAAGTAAGCATTCCTTTGAGAAGAATCTTTACCATACTATTATTCCTTACCATAATCCCGACGGCTGTTCGTGCAACACACATGCGGGCGGGAGAGATCACCCTGTC
>SMTZ1_10009014_pt1 | contig 12366 bp, 9 predicted proteins | sample DeeMarSWOR136_30_FD_25667 | JGI IMG/M metagenome (IMG submission 25667) | reverse complement strand
TGATTCCCAGGACCGATGAAATCACCGCAGCCAGGACAGCCACCCGAAGGATGGTCTGGGACCCGAAGATCATCCGTGACCACACGTCTCTTTGGAGGTTGTCCGTGCCCATAACGTGGACACCACCAGGGGGTGAGAGTTGAGGGCCCGTATTCTGATCATAGGGATTAAAAGGCGCAACGGATTCTGCAAACACGGCCATCAAGACGATCCCCAGGACGATGAGGCCGCCGGCGACCATGATCCACCATTCTACGCCGTATTTCTTCCCGAGGCCCGAGAAGCCTTTGATGATTCGGCCAAGTCCTGCCGCCGGTGAGTAACGCATCAATCCTCCGCCTTAAGCTTCGCCTCAAAAGAATGAGGCTCGCTGATACTTGATCCTGGATGCTCGATCCTGGATACTCGATAAGGAATTACGGCTCAAGGTTATCCTTTGAAGGGCTTTGCCTTGGGCCTTAAACCTTGTGCCTTGCGCCTCACACATCCAGTATCGGTCCTTAATAACGAATCCTCGGATCAACCATGGCGTAAATGATATCCACAATGAGAGAAATGGTTGCGACCAACAGGGCAAAAATCACGATGGTCCCCTGAATGGTCGGGTAGTCCCTCAGGTAGATCCTCTCCATAAGAAGCCGTCCCATGCCGGGCCAAGAAAAAGTCGTCTCCGTGAGAAGGGCATTGCAAATCAAGAGGGCAAACTGAAGCCCCATCATCGTGAGAATGGGGATGAAGGCATTCTTCAGGGCGTGTTTGTACACCACCCTGCGATGGCGAATGCCCCTGGCCTCGGCGGCGAGAACGTAGTCGGATTTGAGCACATCCAGCATATTGGCCCTCGTCAGCCTCAGAAAAACCCCTGAAAGAACAAGGCCAAGGGTAAACGAGGGGAGAAGCAAATGGAGCAAGACGTCTCCCAGGGCAGAAAAGTCCCTGATCAGCAGGGTGTCCACAATGTAGAAGCCCGTTTTCTCAAAGAGGGTAGCAAAGACCCGAGGCCCGGTTCGCCCGGCAATAGGAAGGATGTCCAGCCAGACCCCGAAGACCAGTTGCAGCATCAGTCCCAACCAGTAAACCGGGATACAGAAGATGACGATGCCGTAAAATCGAAGCATGAAGTCCTGTGTTGTCCGTCTTTTGTCCGCTGCGTAAGCCCCGGCAAAGACCCCTAAAAGCAGGGTGATCAGCATGCCGCACACCGTGAGCTCCAAGGTCGCCGGCAGCTTTTCAGCGATGGCCTTGGTCACCCGCTGCTTGAAGACCATGGATTCACCCAAGTCCAATCGACATATCTGCCAGAGGTAGTCCAGGTACTGGATGGCCAGAGGCCGATTCAGACCGAGTTCCTGCTTTTTCTGCTCGATCACGCTCTCGGGCGCATGGCCGCCTAACATGGTGGATACCGGATCCCCGGGCATGACGCGAAGCACTGCAAAGACAATCGTGAGGAGGATGAAGACCATGGGAATGGTCATCAAGGTCCGCATGATGATGTATTTTAAGAGATTTCTCATACGTTGCCGGCAGAACCTATTAGGAATCTCCAGGGAAAACAGGAGAGCCGGGCCTCTGGACCCGGCTCTCTTTGGGTATCATGTTAGTCTTTGTAAAGCGGATCGTAGTTGAATCGCAGTGTTGGGGAGAGCTTAATGCCATGAACACTCTTCTGCGTAAAAACATAGAGGGTCCCCTGGAAGATAGGCGCTGTGGGGATGTCCTCGGCCCACATCCCCTGGAGCTCCTTATAGATAGCGGTCCGCTTGTTCAAATCCGGAACCGTCTGACCCTCCGTCAGCTTCTTGTCCCACACAGGGTCTGAGAAGTAGATCCCCATGCCTGCTGAGCCGGCGGTCCCTGCAAAGGCGGCGGTGTAGTTGTCCGGATCAATGTAGTCGGGGTACCACCCGAGGAGGTAGGTGGGCATTTGTTTGTTGTGCCACTGATCCCGATAGGTCGCCCATTCAGCGGACTTGACATTGACTTTCATCACCCCGGTCTTCTCAAGCTGGGCCTTGAGCACGGCAGCCATATCCACTTCCGTGTCGCCATAGTGGCTAGGAGTGTACCAGAGATCAAATTCGAATTTGTTGCCCTCGTTGTATCCTTTGGAGGCCAGCAGTTCTTTGGCTTTCTGAATATTGCCATCGCCGTAAACCGTCTTGAATTCATCCGTGTGAGACCACATGCCCATGGGAACCATGGAGTACAGGGGAGCATTCTGTCCGAGAAAGACTTTTTGCATGATCTCCGGCCGGTTGATGGCTGCTGTAACAGCCTGGCGCAACACCTTGTCCTTGAAGGGCGGCTCGCCGCACAGGAAGCAGAGATAACGGATGTAAGGACCCTGAGCCTTTATGGTATTCACTTTGTCCGATTTTTCGAGGTCGCTGATGTCAGAAGGATTGAGGGTTTTGAAGGCGATGTCGATCTCGCCCTTTTCAAGAGCAAGCCGCATGGTGGTTGCATCGGCAAAGTACCGGATGACGATCCGCTTCGTTTTTGGTTGTTCCCCATAGTAATTGGGATTGGCATCCATCACAATCTCTTGGTCCCTCTTGAAGGAGACCACATTGTACGGGCCAAGACCCACCAGCTTGCCGCCTTTCAGTTCGGAAGGATCCCGGATGATCTTGTCTTTGGGATAGACATTGGGGTTCACGGGAAAGTAAGGGCAAGAGGCAACGAGAGAGGGAAAGTAGGCTACAGGGTTCTTGAGAACGAATTTGACGGCATACTTGCCCGCGACCTCCACGTGGTCGACAAAGTCGGTCACGAGCCATGAAGGATCGCCTTTGAGCGCGATGACCCGGTCAACAGACCACTTGACCGCATTGGCGTCAAAAGGCGTCCCGTCGGTGAATTTCAACCCCTCGCGGAGATTGAAGGTGTAAGCCTTGCCGTCCGCGCTAATGTCAAAGGATTCGGCCAGAGCAGGGACCAGCTCCGTGCTGCCTGGAGGATAGGTCATAAGGCCCTGGTAGATATTGTAAAAAATTTCCCATGTGTGGAAGTCATAGGCATTCGCCGGATCCAAGTCGATGACTTTTTCAGTTGTTCCGTAAACGATGGTATCTGATTTGGCAAAGCCTTGTGCAGGAAGGATGGCCAAGGAAACGACAACCAAACCGAGCAATAGAAACTTCAGATTCTTCATAGAGTAGACCTCCTGTTTTTCGCAGTATGTTAGGTTGCATTGAAGGTTTTGAGATGATGAGCACCCTCAAAACCGCCAAAGGACCGGTTGCGGCAAGTCTCACCTCCTTTCTCAAGGGTAAGCTGAAAAGGGCTTTTCTGCCCATTAAGCCGAAATGGGGATTCCGTGTTTTTCAGGGGGGACGTTGAACACTGATAACTTCTCAATAAACCTGACATTTCAAGCAATGTCAATAGGCAATTTCGGGCACCTAGACGATTCTTCTGGAATTGCATTAGCTTACAAGAACACCTCTGCCCCGATTCTCACAGAAATACCCGTTGGGAACCCTCTTTGGGGACCGGCATGAACCACTCATGCTTCAGGACCAAGGGAGGGTGAAACGCGGGACGGTTTGTTCGGTGATTCAGGGAGCACCTTTTGAGTCAAGGCATTGATGCGGCTCCAGACTTGAGGCCTGATTTGGGCCAGAACCATGCCCAAGAAAATGAGCCCTCCGCCGATGAGGTGCCGCTCCAACAAGAGCTCTCCGCCGTACCCATGGGCAAAAAGGGCTCCGAAGACCGGCTCTGCCGTGAAGATCAGGGCTGTCCTTGTAGGCGGGGTATACCGCTGCGCATGGGTTTGAACTGCGAAGGCAAAGACAGTGGCGAAGACAGCGGTAAAGCCAGCAGTCGCCCACACGGAAACAGGAAACTGAACATTCAATGTGCCTCTAGCCAAGGAAAAGCCAAAACTGAGGGCAGCCACGGTGCCCAGTTGCCAGGTGGCAAGGGCTATGGCTTCAAGATGGACGGCGTAATGTCCGGTCAGCAAGATGTGAAAGGCAACCGAGACGGCACACATGAAAACCAAAAACTCGCCCGGGGTCCACCGGGTGGGCGCTCCACCGGTAAGTATGTATAGGCCTGCTGCCGCAAGGAGAACGCCTCCACCTGCCAAAGGCGCGGGCGGGCGCCTCAGGAGAATAAAGGAAAGGATGGGGACCATGATGACGTTAAGGCCGGTGATGAAGGCTGTATTGGTTGCCGTTGTGAGGGTCAGCCCCCAAGTTTGGAAAGCGAAGGCCGCAAAGAGAATGATGCCGAGAACGACGCCAGCGAGGACGGTGGGCCCGTGGACCGGCCGGATTCTCTTGTGGAAAAGAGCGAGCATAAGAACGAAAGCCAGGATAAAACGGGCAAGGAGGAATTCATAAACACCCACCTGAGAAACGGCTGATTTAACAATGATGAAGGTGGTTCCCCAGAAAAAGGCGACCAGAAGCAAGAGAAAATCCATAAGCAGTTGATGTGCTCGGGGTTTCAAGGTTTGTTCTCCATGTGGGCTCAAGGAGTCATTTTAATATCAGAGATGGATTCGTGTGTAAAGGGTGATGGCGCATATCGACACAAGGCTGAGCGCCTGAAAAAGCAAGTCGCAGCGTCGCGGTTTCAGTGCTCCGCTATCGGCTTGCTATCCCTTCTGTCGTGCTCGTGCTTGTGCGCGTGATCGTAATCGATGGCGAATCTTTTTCGATTGCGGTGACAAGCACCGCTCCCTTGGGTCGCTGAGCACGAGTTGGGTTTGGTTGTCACATGGCATTCCCGTTTGACACGGTGGCGGCCCTTCCCTATACTCAACAGGCTGCAAAAGCGGCGGTGCCGGTCAGGTGGCCTTCGCAAGGAAGGCGTGATATGGCCATGGGTGTGGACAGCGCGAAAGAGACAGGAGGGAACGATTCTTTTGATGAAAAGCTCACCGGAATCATGGCGTCATTTGCGACCGGGTATGGTCGCCGTGCTGGGCATGCCTTGGGATGAGAATTCTTCTTTCATGGATGGCGCGGCGTTCGCGCCAGGCAGGATTCGTGAAGCGCTGAACGCCGATTCGACAAATCTCTGTACCGAAAGCCACATCGACTTGAGCGTGGAATCCCGCTTCATGGATCTGGGTGACCTTGAAATCGATCATGGGAAAGCGGCCATGGATCAGATCGAGAAAACAGTCCGGATGCTTCTCGATATGGGGGTGCGGGTTCTGACGCTCGGGGGAGACCATGCCGTGACATACCCTATCCTGAAAGGATACAAAAACGGATATGACAAACTGAATATTCTTCATATGGACGCCCATCCCGACCTCTATGATGAATTCGAGGGCAATCGTTACTCCAATGCCTGCCCTTTCGCCCGAATCATGGAGGAGCATCTGGCAAACCGTTTGGTGCAAGTGGGCATCAGGACCATAAATCCCCATCAACTGAGACAAGCGGAACGCTTTGGGGTTGAGGTGCTGGAGATGAGAGCCTGGCGCCCTGAAATCACTTTGGATTTCGATGGCCCGGTCTATCTTTCCGTGGACATGGACGTGCTCGATCCAGCCTACGCCCCGGGTGTCTCCCATCCTGAGCCCGGCGGTCTGTCCACCCGTGATTTGCTCAAAGTCATTCAAAGCCTGTCAGCCCCTATCGTGGGAGCGGATATCGTGGAATTGAATCCGAAACGGGACCCCTTGGGCATCTCAGCGAGGGCGGCGGCTAAAATCCTCAAAGAGATTGCCTCGCGTATGCTCGAGGTGAGCGGTGCATGAACCTTGTTCTTGACAAAGCGATAAGCTCTTTCAGGAGGAGGTGAGGGAGGGGGATAAGCGCTGAAATAAGGGGGCAATGGGGCCTTTTCTTTCTTACCGAGGCTCCCGGGCTGGTCTTTTCCAATGACTTATCCACGGGGGAGTTCTGCCCCCTCCGCATTCCCCTCGACAAGCTCGGGGCTGCGGTTTCCCCCATGGATAAGTCATGAAAAGACAGCGCCCTCCCACCAGGCACGTCAGAAAAGGCCCCATTACCCCCTTCAAGATGGGCCCACTTGGCTTTAAGTTGGTGACTATGGGGGTGGGAAGGCTTAGGGGAGGGGGAGAGATTGGTGGCGTCATCAAAGAGAGGTGCTTATGGAGATAGCCGTTCTGGGCGCAGGCATTGTGGGTAGCGCTGTGGTGAAAGATCTGGCTGAAGAAGCCGATTTTCGCGTCACTGCCGTTGACAAGAACGGGCAGACCCTGGAGAAGTTGGCGAATGTACCCCATGTCAAGGCCATTACCGGAGATTTGAACAAGCGGGGCTTTGTCGCCTCCGTTGTGGCCGATTGTGATCTGGCGATTTGTGCGGTGCCCGGTTTCATGGGTTTCGAGACGCTAAAAGGGATCATGGCAGCGGGCAAGCCTGCGGTGGACATCTCATTTTTTGAAGAAGACCCATTTATGTTGGATGATTTGGCCAAGAGCAAAGGGGTCACCGCCGTGGTCGATTGCGGTGTAGCGCCGGGGTTGTGCAACATCCTTGCCGGTCACGTTGAAGCGGTGTTGGACAAGGTGGACAGCTATGTCTGTTATGTTGGTGGGCTGCCTCGGATTCGTCAGTGGCCCTTTGAATACAAGGCCGTGTTTTCACCCTCAGACGTTTTGGAAGAATACACGAGACCGGCCCGATTCATAGAATATGGTCAGGAAGAGGTTCGACCCGCACTGAGTGATATTGAACCCATCCACTTTCCGGGGATCGGAACCCTGGAGGCTTTTAATACGGATGGACTGCGCTCTTTGAGGAAAACCATGGGCGCTCCCTTTATGAAGGAGAAAACCCTTCGCTACCCGGGTCACGCCCAGTTGATGCGTGTTTTCGTGGAAACAGGGTTCCTGAGTGAGGCCCCTGTTGAGGTGGAGGGGCAATCCGTAAGGCCCATTGCACTCACATCAAAGCTCCTTTTTGACCAATGGCGGCTGGAGGAAGGTGAAGAAGATTTCACGATCATGCAGGTCATTGCAGAGGGGCAAAAGGGTGGAAAGAGGTACCGTTACACCTATGACTTGCTGGACACCTATGACCGAGAAACACACACCACATCTATGGCGCGCACAACAGGCTACACCTGCACCATCGTGGCCCGCCAGGTGCTGAGAGGGCTTTTCACGCAGCGGGGCATCTGTCCCCCGGAGTTCATAGGTCGCACCGGCCGTTGCTATGAGAACCTCCTCTCCGAATACGAGAAGCGCGGTATTGGTCTCAAAGAATCGGTTGTGGAAATATGACCGAACGGAGGAGCCTCCAGGATTACTGAGGAGAGCAGAAAATGGTTGTCAGGAAATGAGTAAGGACCATGAAATCTTTTCTTTCGTTCCGGGGCTCCCGGGCCGGTAAGGAGCGGGAAGCGCTTGTGACCCGAATGGGGCCCTGCAAACGGGATCCTTGCCTGCCGCTGGCAGGTTCGCTTCCTTGCGACAGGGGAAGCACGGTGTGCGATGGTCGCTGAAAGCGAAAAGATTGCAGGGTCGTGCTCGTGCTCAGCGCAGCGGTGCTCGTAATCGTACGCGGAAAATTCCAAGCCCTTGCGTTTCTTGTCAGGTCGATTACGATCACGCGCACGAGCACGACTGCTATAGAGTGTGGAGAAAGGCATATGGCGGTTAACGGTTCATATCAGTCGGATGCGGGTCCTATCAGGACACTTTTGATCAAGCACGTCAAGGATGCATGGGTCAGCGATGAGGCGATTGAGCAGCACTGGCAGGATCTTCGATACAGCGGAAGGCCCAATTTGGGGAAGGCCATTAACGAGTACGACCGCTTTGTGAAGATTCTGGAGGGTTTCGGTATTAAGCTCCATTTCTTACCAAAGGATGGGAGCGTGAACCTGGATTCCATGTATGTACGGGATGCCTCCATTGTGTGCAATAAAGGGGTGATCCTGTGCAACATGGGTAAAGCGGAGCGGCGGAATGAACCGGCAGCCCTGGAGGCGGCATTTCGCGCCCTGGACATGCCCATTCACGGGGCGATCGTGGGAGAAGGATGCCTTGAGGGAGGCGATGTGGTTTGGATCGATGAAAGAACCTTGGCAGTGGCTCGCGGGTATCGGACCAACGACGAGGGCATCCGTCAACTCACAAGCCTTTTGGGCGATTGTGTGGATGAGGTGATCGTGGTGCCGCTCCCTCACTGGCGAGGCCCGGATGACGTCTTCCACCTCATGTCCATTATCAGTCCCCTTGACGAAGATCTTGCCCTCGTGTACTCGCCATTGATGCCAGTGCCGTTTCGAGAGTACCTGATCTCACGGGGAATGACGCTTCTGGAGGTCCCGGATTCAGAATTTGAGACCATGGCATGCAATGTCCTTGCCGTTGCGCCTCGAAAGGGCCTTATGCTTGCCGGAAACCCGAAAACGCGTGCCCTGCTGGAGCGTGCAGGCGTGGAAATTCACACTTTTTTGGGGGAGGAAATCAGCTTGAAAGGGGCAGGGGGCCCCACTTGCCTCACTCGCCCGCTTGTTCGTGGCTGATTTCCAGGAGCGAAAGGGGCTTTGCAGTAAGAAGTGTGTTGACATTACTGGGGATTTTTATATAACGTCTAGGTGCCTTTCGCAAAGCCGGGTTGGTTCTTGAAAATTCGTGAATGGGGCCGGAGGGATCGGAGAATCCCCCCGGTGACGAGAAGGGTTTCAGGCCTTCTGAAATAGAGGGGAAAGGGGGTGAGATTGGAGGTCATTGTTTGAGGAGTGCAACAACAGGGAATAGATCCTCTAACCCAAGTTTCTCATTCAAAGCAACGAGAGGAGTTGAAAATGAAAAAGGTACTATTCATCCTTTTGACGGTCGTATTTGTAGGATCTTTTGGCCTTGGCACCGCCATGGCGTTAACGGTAGAGGATATCGCCAAAGCTTCAGCTCTCGAGGAGATTATAAAGCGTGGAGAGCTCCGGGTTGGCTTGGAAGCAGGCTATCAGCCCTTTGAGATGCAAGATGAAAAGGGCAATATTGTAGGCTTTGATGTGGACATGGCCTATGAAATGGGAAAAGCCCTTTTCGGTGACGGCGGAGAGAAAAAGGTCAAAATCATCAATACGGCCTGGGAAGGGATTATCCCGGCGCTGATGACGCGAAAATTCGACATCATCATGTCCGGCATGACGGCGCTGCAAAGCCGAAATCTCAAAGTCAACTTCTGTGAACCTTACTATTATATTGGCCAGTGCCTGTTGATCAACAAGAAGGACGCGGGCAAATACAAAAGCTACAAGGACCTCAACAAGGAGGGGGTGATTATCACCAGCAAGCTGGGAGTGACCGGCGCATTTACGGCTGAGAAACTGATGCCGAAAGCGACTCTCCGATTGTTTAAGGGAGAATCAGAAGGAGCTGTTCAGGTGGCCAACGGCATCGCGGACGCCTTCATCTATGATGAACCGCAGGTGCGGGTCTTCGCAGCCAAGTACAAGGAAAACACCGTCGGCATTTTCGACCCCATCACTTTTGAGCCTCTGGCATGGGCCATCCGTAAAGGAGACCCGGACTTCCTAAATTTTCTGAACAACTTCTTGCGACAGGTTCGCGGCGACGGCCGCTGGGACCAATTCAAGCAGAAATGGTTTGTGGACTACATCGAGGAATTGGCCAAGAGACAGTAGGTTATGAAGCGAAGGGGGAGGCCGGTCGGCTCCCCCTTTTTTGTAGAACCGGCCGCTTCTGAACCCCCATTTAACATTTGTTAGCGAAGTTTCGCCTCAAACCTTTCCATCCTCGGCAGCCCGTTGCTGCGGACACCGTCCGCCACAGCCTCTTGACCGCCATAGCTTTAGCGACGGCGGTTGTCGCCGGATCAGGGCGGGCGCGCGGAGCTACTTTGGCGGAGCAGGTTAGCCCCCCGTCCTTCTACACCATCATTGAGGAGGCTCGCATTGAGGTTAACAAAGAGATCACTGATAACCCTTGCCGTGTTGGCGATCATTGGAGCATCTGTGTACTACTTTTTCGCGACCAGGGGGATTACCTACATCTGGCACTGGGAAAAAGTGCCCGAGATGCTCTTCTATCACGGTTCAAAGTCCGCTGACGATGCCGTGCCGCGTCTCCGCATGGGCGTCCTCATGATCGGCTTCATGTTGACCCTGAAGATCTCCATTTTCTCCATCTTTTTCGCCGTTATCATAGGGACGATCGTGGGGATCTGCAGACTCTCCAATGAGCCGGTCACACGGCTGCTTTCCATCTCCTATGTGGAGCTCATCAGGAATACCCCGCTTCTCGTCCAGATTTATATCATCTATTTCTTTGTGGGCGCCCTGCTGAGGCTTTCCGCCTTTACAGCCGGAACGGCCGCCCTGTCGATTTTTGCCGGAGCCTATGTGGGTGAGATCGTTCGCGCAGGCATTCAATCCATCGAAAGAGGGCAAATGGAAGCGGCGCGGTCCCTTGGCATGGGCTATGGTCAGGCCATGCGTTATATCATTCTCCCCCAGGCCTTCAAGCGGATCATTCCGGGCAGCAGGCGGTTGCAAGAACCTACTATGCCTTTGAAATATACTTTACAGTGGCCTTCCTCTATCTGGTTATGACGGCCTTTTTGTCCATGGTCACCCAATACATTGAAAGGAGGCTTGCCATCAGTGATTGATGCCAAGAATGTGTTCAAGACTTTCAAGACCCCGGACCGCCGAGAGGTCAAGGCGCTGGTCGATTTTTCAACCCACATCGACAAGGGTGAGGTGGTGGTCATCATTGGCCCCAGTGGTTCTGGGAAAAGTACCTTTCTGAGATGTCTGAACCGGCTGGAGGAGATAGACAGTGGGGACATCACTATCGATGGCGTGAACATCACGGACAGGAAGGTGAACATCAACAAGGTTCGGGAAGATATTGGGATGGTTTTTCAGCATTTTAACCTCTTCCCCCACAAGACCGTCCTCGAAAATGTGACATTGTCGCAAATCGTGGTGCGGAAAAGAAAAAAAGAAGAAGCTGTGGAGATTGCCCGGGGGCTGTTAGACAAGGTCGGTATCCTGGAAAAAGAGGGAGTCTATCCCTCTCAGCTTTCAGGGGGACAGCAGCAGCGGGTTGCCATTGCCCGCGCCCTGGCCATGCGTCCTAAGATCATGATGTTCGATGAAGCCACATCCGCTCTGGATCCAGAAATGATCGGTGAGGTTTTGGACGTGATGAAAACACTGGCGAAGGAAGGGATGACTATGGTGGTGGTCACCCATGAGATGGGGTTTGCGCGGGAAGTGTCCGATCGGGTCGTGTTCATGGATGAAGGCCAGATTGTTGAGGAGGGAACCGCAGAGCACTTTTTCAAAAACCCTACGCACGACAGAACCAAGTTGTTCCTGAGCCAGATCCTTTGATCCTGTTTTAAGGTGCTCATCATTTTGGTAGGGTGTTTCGTTACCTGTATTACCAGGGCTTCATTTCAAGTCCCGCCAGCACCAGAATGAGAATGGCTTTTGTGACATCCCCCAATCCCTTAGCAGACTGACCTTCAACCATAAGTTGGGGGCTGGACACAGGGAGTGTGCCATTGCAAGGTGAGAGGTTTACACTATCTCATACCGCTGATCTGAGGGGCAGCAGGGCTTTTCTTCCGTTCCGGGCCTCCCGGGCTGGTCTTTTCAGTGACTTATCTGCGGGGGAGTTTTGCCCCCTCCGCATTCTCGACTTCGTCGAGTTGCGGTTTCCCCCACTGATAAGTCACGAAAAAACAGCGCCCTCCCGGCAGTCACGTCAGAAAAACCCTACTACCCCTCTTGAGAGAGCCAAATGCCTTTGCCTACCCCCTGTGTCCAGCACGAGATATGGGACATGGTCAGCTTGCTAAAGGGGGATTTCGGACCACTCCATTTATGAAAGCGTTAATCTGCCATGGATGAGATCATTCAACTGACCAAAGAGCTTGTTCGCTTTAAGACCATGCACTCCAAGCCTGATGAGATCAAGGCATGTGTGGCCTTTATTGAGGATTTTCTGAAAGATGCGGGCATAGCCTACCGGCGTGTTGACCAGGAAGGTGTGCCATCCATTATCGCCGGCCCTAAAAGCGATTTTGCACCGGTTTTGCTCATGTCCCATCTGGACGTGGTGGACGCCCCTGAGGAACTTTTTGTGCCTGTGGAAAGGGATGACAAGCTTTACGGACGGGGCACCATTGATGACAAATATGCGGTCGCCCTCTCGCTGGTTCTGCTGAAAAATCAGGTTCAGGCCCTTCGTAGTGAGAAAAAAGGTCAAGAGGCCCTGCCCTTCGGCGTGCTCATTACGGCAGATGAAGAAATCGGCGGATACCGCGGAGCCCGGGAGGCGCTCAAGGCATTCAGGACCGATTTTTGTATTGCCTTGGATGGCGGAAGCCTCGAAAAGATCGTGGCCAAAGAGAAGGGGGTCTTTCGGTTGAAGCTGATCAG
>SMTZ1_10018694_pt1 | contig 12369 bp, 8 predicted proteins | sample DeeMarSWOR136_30_FD_25667 | JGI IMG/M metagenome (IMG submission 25667) | reverse complement strand
ATTATACTGTAAGTATATTCAAGCCCGTAACCTAAACTCGCAGTTGTTGGGTCAATAAGCATCCTTTCTCTAGGAAAACCTTCATCCATGATCAAAGTGTTAAGTTTTTTCTGATTATTGATATCCAATTGTGTCCAACTTAGGACAACATGACCGTACTTCTTTGCAGCTTCTACAACTGGTTTGTACGTATGCTCGTCTGCTGAATTAATTAGGACTTGTTCGCCTTCTGCGACTTCAGCAGCCTTCGTTAATACTTCAGGGTCTTTATCCTTGTTACCAGAGCCTCCAATAACTATTGGACATTTAACAGCCTGTAGGACTTCTTCAACAGTTTTCGCAGCTTCTTTTGCAGGTGTATCCTTCAGGTAAGGATCTGTAGATATTAGATGTATAGTAACCATATCAGCGTTGAACTTCTTGACGCATCTTTTGGCCCATTCCCCAGGAGATTCCATAACATCCTCGACATGTCTTCGGACCGCTTTTGCCAGCGTAATGGGCATATCGAACACGTCAAGCGAAACCTTTGGAGGATTAGGTGTTTCAGCTAGCCAGTTATAGAAGGGCATAATATTTTGCCCTCCAAACTTGCAAACATAGTCCCGTGTACCACCTTCAGATTTAGTGGCGCCAATTTGGACTTCGACAATCTTACCAGGATACTCTACGGCAGGATAATTAAATTCCACTTCCTGAAATTATGGCAATCGAGGCTTTTCAAGTTCTGGTCTAGGTATAGCGGGTTGTAGTACTGTAGGCATTTGTGTGGAAGGCGATGCTGCCGAAGGGAGAAGCATGCGCGTTGCAAGCGAGATAATTAATTCTTCTGCCTCAAGTTTAATGTTTTCCAACTCAATCTCTTCAACTTCTTCTAGAAGTGCAAGCAGTTTCTCTAACGGTACGTCTGACATCTCATTACCTCTTCTTCTTTTCACGTTTGATATAGGCTTTCTCTGCGAAGATCTTGACACCTTTCAAAACTAGCGTTATTTTATCATCGCCTGCGCCTGGTGGAACTAATCCTGGGAGAGATATAAATCCTTGAAGTTGAATGCCACCCATTCCAGGCATCGCCGTGAGCGGCATATTCATCTGAGGTACTTGCATCGGCTGAGGCATTTGATATTGCATCTGAGGAGTTGGTGCTGCTGCTTCTGTAGGTACTTCTGGTGCTGCTTCGATTGCTCCTTCAATGTCTTCTTCAGCCCATCTTTCAACCACGGGATGCTGTTTTTCTTTCAAAAATGCTTTTAGGTCTTCTACAGTCATTGCATCATTTTCTGTTGCTACTTTGTCAAAGAGTTCTTCTGGTATTCCATCCTTTACACGCTCTTTTATATCTGCAGGCGCCCATACAATACGCGTCCATCCGCCATCGGCTTGGAGGAACTTAGGGGATCGCATATATTCGATAGAGATTCCAAGAAAACCTTCAGTTTGGAGACCTCCACCGACAGAAGTCGCCATTGTTGAAAAGGCTAAACCATTGACGGTTGGCCCACGAAAATCTCTGTGAGCAAGTGCAATTCCATCGACTTCGGGAATGTAGAATGCGATAGCTTCGAAACAGCCACAACTCGTGTGGGGGTATTCAAAGATCGTATGTAAGTATACTCGCTCTACCTCTCCTAAAGACTTCTCTTTCACTGCCTTGTTTGCCCCAGTATATTCTCCTTTGATCAGTTCAACACATTCTCCTTTGTCAATTTTGAAGTTTGGACCTTTAGGATCGATTCTTGCAGATGCGCGTGCATCGAACCATGAAATTGCACCACATAACGCCATCCTCTGTGGTGTAATAACACAACAGTGGCTAGGTGCAAAAGATTGACAAAGGACACATCCATAGAACTCTTCAACATCATCATCGCTAAGTGCTCTTGCTCTAGCATCTCTTGCTTCATAGATCTGCAAAGCCTCTTCATAAAGCGTCTTTATTTTTTCAGAATCAGTGACGAACCGTATCTGAATCTTTTCAATGATAGGCAACTCTGCTTTGTAAAGTCGCATTAAAATTGTTCCAACAACTTTAAATGTGTTTAAACCTTTTTTGAAGGAGTCTTTGCTCAGACGCATCCAAATATCATATCTTTGGTTAAGATGCATCCAGCCCTGGATGTAATTGTTGAATTCATGCAATCTTCTTTCGAATACACCCTCGAGTTCTTCTTCTACTTCCTTTCCTGCTACTTCAACGATTATTCCAAGTTGATAGCTTTTCTCTTCTTCCAGTTCTGAAATATCAGGTCCTTCAATGATTACTTTCATGTCTTCGACTTCGTCCATTTTCTTCACTCGGCACAATTCGAATTTTTCAGTGATCTTAGGCCCACCGAATTCGACATGCATTTGTGCTTTTCTTACACGTTCACCTTCGTAGATTACCCCGACTTCAACGGGCATATCTTCAAAACTCATTTTTCCACCTCTTCCTGATTCTCTAAATAATAGGAAACTTCTGACTCCTACGCGTAGGAGTAGAAGGTTGAGAAAATAATCTTCTCTTCATTAGTTTGATATATAGTATTTTGTGGTTGATAGCATCAACGGTTTTGCATAGTTAACATGTTTTTAAAAGGATTACCTTTTTGAGCAATCCTTTTAAAATAATCGTGATATTTCATTGCATTTAATTCAAAGTGGCACATTTTGAGGATTTTAAATCGATTAAGTCAACAAAAACGCTCAGAATGACAAAACCAATGATCAATAGGATGGGCTATTTAAAGCCATTACAGAGTTAATTTTATGACAATCATCTAGATTATATGCAAAGTTCTTATTATGTAAGGGCATAATATATAGAAGAACAATTAAGCCAATTTTAGTGGAAAATCTTAGTTCTTTAAGGGAGAAATGACTTCGCAATGGGAGTGTTGGGAAAAATATGAAGATGAAAGTTTCAATCACAGAAAAAGAGAGGCGCTATGAAGAAAAAAGCAGAGACACCGTATTGGAAAAATACGAAACAACTACTGACGAAATTTACCAGAAACTTGGAAAAATAGTGGATGAACGAGATACTTTAAGTTTATTCAAATTTATTCAATCAGACTTAGAAAGACAGAAATATCAGATTTTTACAGCAGAGTGGGCAAAGGAAAAGGGACTTTCTGAAAAGATAGGATTTCTTTTAAGATTACCTGGGCTAACGAATGAGGAAAGGTACGTCATGTATACATTCTTGGCGTTTAGCAAAGGACTATCTGTGGAAGGTATCGTTGACGCAGACCACCCTGGCGACCTTGAGAGAGTTATCTTTAAAGTTTACCCAATAAGAGGTAACTTAAAGGAGTTTTATTATTTGAATACTGCTGCGCATGGTTATCCTGCTTTAATGAAGGATTCTCTAGGCAAACATAGGACACTAGAAGAAGCTGTTAGAAACTGTGAGATCTTTCTTCAACCTGGCGATCATGCTATGGGCCTGCTAAAACCTGATGAATTAAGAACTCGTGTATACGCCGAAAAAGTCTACAAAAAGATACTTAATTCTTCAACTTTTGTGCATATGTACATAAATGGACTGTTTAGAGTTTTTCGGAGATTCACACGCTTCCAGACAGAGTCTACGCCTTTCGATGCCAAACAATACTACGAGTTTTTCTTCTTAGAATCTGATGAGTTAAAGAATTTTGACATAGATACAGATCAGTACATGGAACTCATATTTGATCTTGAAAGACGACTACAGGAGAAAAGAAAAGAACGAGAAAAATTCCGCCTTAAGAAAAATTATTATTTGCTCAGAAACTGGCTTGCACAAAAGTTGAAATTTGGCAGTATTAAGTGGGACGACTATCTTCAATTGGATAAATTTGAAAGAATACTTTGGAAAACGCCAATTTTTGAGCAGGATAACGCGTTAAGTGAATATAGGAAGGAAGAATTAACTCAGCAAATTTTTTCGGAAGATGATTTCCAAGTGATGGAAAATTTGGAGTACCATATAAGCAAAATGCAAGTAAGAGTCGAACAACTTAAAAGACAAAGCTTTACAGATCAAGAAAAGTATTTCACTTCTAAGGCTATTCAACGCTTCGAGAACCTGAGTATCTGGGGGAAACTCGCTATACCCAGCGCGATCACAGAACTCTTCTATAAAACACTATGGGATTGGGCATACCCAGAGAAAATGCCACTTGGCAAAAAAATCTTTCGTTTATTTGCATCTCCTTCAGGGATGGCCTATAGACTAATTCAAAAATATATGATCTCTCGAAGCTTTTGAATTAAGAGGAATGGCCTCTTGGTTTAAGCGTGCCTTAAGAGAGATTTAGTTTCTTAAACTCTTTTGCTAACTTCTTAAAAGCGATTAAGTATTGTGCATGACTCCATGTTAAAGGGATAACGCTTAACGGCTTTCTAGTTTGCGAACAAACCTGTTCTGGTAGTAAATAAGTATCCAATGCGTTATCGGCTACCCAATGAAAGAGTTTTAGGGCTTTTTTATTCTCTCCTATCCAAAGATAGTATTCTGCAAGCCATAACGTGCAGATAATCCAAGAATTTTCATTACCTTGATAAGTATCACCTTGGTATCTGCATACTCCACCATTAGGCTTCACAAGATGGTCCTCTATTGCTTTCATAGTAGATTGCACGCGTTCATCTGAAGGCGGAAGGACATCAAAAAACCAAATGCCAAATAAAGATGAATCGACAGTATCATCTTCTGGTTTTATCGATCTTCTAAATCTCTGGATCTTCGGATTCCATAGGAATCTCTGGATCGCCTCTTTTATCTCTTCTGCACCTTTATGCCAACGTTTTGAAAAATCCAGTTTTCCGAGATTGTGGGCTATTCTAGATGCTCCTAAAAGCCCGCCATAAACAGCCGAAGACGAATAGGTGAAGATTCCCATTCTTTCCTCCCAGAGGTCGTAGCTTATTGGCTTTGGCAGTCTTGTTTCTTCATCTCTCCACTTGATTAGAAATTCTGCTGCTCCTTTTATCATTTCCCAGAGCTTGTGGTTCCTTAGATACTCTAGATCCGGTAATGATCTGCAATGACTGTCAAGCGCAAATAAGACGGCTCCGGTTTGATCGATCTGAATGAAGGGATGCGTGTGCCATGTTGGTCCAAATGAGCCATCAGGACAATATCTATGAAGAAAATAGTTACCACTTCCAATAGTTTTGATTGCAAAATCGAAGAATTTGCGAGATAAGGAAAATTGCGAAATTGATTCGAATCCTTTGACCACAAAGGCGGCATCCCTCGGCCAACAGTAAAGGTAAGAATCGCCTCCATATCGAACTATGTCAGCATCTGGCGAGGCAATGATCGAACCTGTTTTGTGATCAGACATTAGAGCCGCGATTATAGCTGAAATGTTAAAAAGTTTCTTAAGGCGTTCGTCAGTTACATTTTCGGCATTTGCTGAATCGCTTGCATTCTTTAGCCATCGACTCCAAAAGACGAAGGTCTCATCATATAATTTATCAATTGTTTTATAGTGCAAAACTTTTCGAGCTTTGTTCGCCTCGTGATATCCTTGTCCAGCACAAAAGAACAATGAAACCCGCGAAAATGGATTTTTTTGTGGATCTAAATTCACATTAATCCCTAACGCTGAATCTGGATACTTCCGATTAGAACATAATTTGAAAGTTCGTAATGTACGATGCTTTTAATCTTTTCATCATAAACTGCTGAATCAGGAATCGCCATACCCGTAAAATGTATATCATGATAACTGAATAGTTTAATAGCCCGTTGGTTAGGACTCTCAATGGCAATATCTCGTACAAAAATCGGGTGATAAGGATATACAAAATCTCTTATCGTTAAGCTAATATCATGATTATTAATTGCATGAGTTACTCCAATCTGAGAATTATCTACATACTCTTGCGAAATGGTCCAATTGTGAGAATCTTTAAGCCAATTTATGCCATATGAACTCTCATAAACTCCGAGGAAGATTTTATCGACTAGTTGATATAAACCTACATATGGGAAGTACATTTCAGCAATGTCGCCTTTTTCATTTATGACAACTGTCAACATTGAATTACCTAGCACTAGTGTTTTCACAATTAATCATCCTCGCCTTCAGTTCGTTTCTGGGTAGACACAGTATTCATCATTCATATTTCTTGTGAATCTAATCCGGTAATTAAAGAAAAGAAGTATTCTCAAACGCCAAAGAAATATGAAAAGAAAAGGTAGACAGTCAAAAAAGTGCTTCACTACAATAAATTACATCGGAAAGGCAGATACAACGATATTCCGAAATGCTTCACTTAAGATGGTAGCTTCTTTCTGGATTCGTCGCCAAACATCCTTTATCAAGTTTTGTCGGACAGAAGTACTAATATTTTCTAAGAATAAAGTTAGTGAATCGCCCAAATCAGTTAAGGCATGATTAAATACTTCTTCATCCAAATTTCTTGAACGTAAATGGCGTTCTATAAACACGGTTGTGTCAGTAACGAGAACATATAAGTCAGTAACACGGGCGGCATATTCGTCTTCCTTCGCTTCTCCAAGATCAATAATCACCCAGTTATCCTTTTTTGTTCTTAGAATATGCTCTCCTTTTAAGTCACCATGGGCAATACCAAGATCCCACATTGCAATAATAAGATCACTAATATCTTGGAATGAACAATTTACACTTTCCTCTCCGAGGCATAGTCGAAGCATATACTTCTCAAAGGTGTATTTAGAATTTATATAATCCATCCAAAGCACAGATTTAGGTTTCGAACTTCGTAAAATTTCTTCATCTTCTGCCAAAGTAGGTAGCGATAAACCTCTTGGTTCAGGAACTGGATAACCACTTTCATAAAGTTTGGTTTGTACTGAGCGTTCTCGAATGCCTGCATCAGGGTCTACAACCTTCCCAACCACATTTTCCTTTACGAGATCTAAACCGCCACCCTCAATAGAGGAAATAGGAAGACCTTCAGTTAAAAAGTCTATAAGGTAGACTTTATTCCGAGACCAATGCTCATAGAGGTCAGGATAATATCCATAGACTTCTGTCACTGAGACGAGTTCCTCGTTATTTACCAGTTTTGGATGCCAGCGCAGATACTTTTCAACCTCTTTAGGATCGACAAGGTTCAACGGTGGAAATTCACCAAGTCCAAAATAGAGACGTTGGCGTGTGGCTCTATCTATTTCAAAGGGTTTCACTGTTGAAAGAGGTATCCAAGGCATTTATAGCATCACCAAAACTCGTTATATGAATGTATGAATCATCATTATCGATCGTTAAAAATCATTGACTCAGAAATATTAATGTTTTAGATTTTTAAGATATAGAATACTCTTGAAAACTAAGCATACACTAGATAAGAGATGTTAGGGTCATCTTTGAAAAATTTCACGGAAAACAAAAACTGGTGCTGCAAAATCATTTTAAATTTGGTAAAAAAAAGATAAAATATGATCCCTTGTCATAAATTTTAGTTAGAACTAAAATTTTGGGTGACATCCAATTGGATCGGTGTTGAGCGAGGTAGATAGTCTAGTTCTACGGGGTAATTGCTGAGTTGAATTGTATAGTAGTTCCGGAATTTCTGTTCTAAGATGGGTAACAATGCATTTTCTAGTTCCAATGGAATTTTTAAATCTAGCCAAAAAGTTCTTCCTTCTGGTGAGGCTAAGATTCTTCCATCTTTTGCAACTACTTCGCCGTCCTTGATTGTGTACGCTGTATTAGAGAATGCCTTTTGTATGGCGACATGGTTTTCACTTGGATTAGAGCTTGGATCAACATTATAGATAGCCATATCAGCGTCTGCTCCAAGTCCGAGATGTCCTTTGTTCTTTAAGCCCAATAATCTTGCTGCTGCTGCTCTCGTTAATATTGCAATTTCATAGAAGGTCAGCTCTCTGTCGATGTCACTTAATGTGCTAGCGCTGGTAGCTTTTTTATGCGTACCTTTCAATATGTTGTCACGTGCCTTTTTACTCATAAGCCATGAAATTAAGCCAGGATATGTAGTAAATGGACCTCCATTAGGATGGTCAGTTGTTAGAACTACTCGCCACGGATTTTCAATTAATAATGCATATTCCATTCCAATTGTCCACTGAATGGCGTTTACTGGGTTTTTTCTAGAATATGTAAATGGCACTATTCCTGAACCACATTCTAATTCGACGTCTCCGTTCATCCATTTGTTATGTGTTAGTTTATACAGGCTATATTCCATAGGACCATCAGCAGTCATTGTAGTAGTGTCTCCGAACATGATTTGACCGAGATCAAAAGTCACGTGAGGGTTCTTATTCAAATAATCCGCTATGTCAGCGGCACCAGAACCGAAATCTCTCCAACCTGTTCCACCATAGCTATGAAATTGAAGATGCGTCATATGAAGAACTTCGGTACGCCCTCCATTCCCATTTCCTGCTACTTTAATGTCCTTTAGCGCTTCCATCGTTTCAATAGTAATGTCAACGTTACCCGGTTGCCCAAGTCTTACTGTATGAAGATGGATTGGATGGGGTAAGCCGAGTTTTTCATTTGCTTGAGCTAAGTAGCGTATAATTTGTCTTGGAGTAACATTGAAACTTGGAACAGGATCATCTAAGGAGTCAACATTTTTGCCCCATGACCATGCTTCGCTACCGCCTGGATTGACGATCTTGATCGCATATCCTTTTGTTGCTTTTAGCATCCATGCAATAAATGCTGCAAGCATGTCAAGGTCGTCATTTGTAATGCATTCTAAGACAAACCAATTGTTGCCGAATAACGGGAAGCATGCCTTATCAATTATTGGCGTGTCTCTTAGTTCTTCGTGGGTGTGCCTAGCTTTCAGTGGAGGCACGGCCGGTTCCATTACAGTGGTATAGCCCATATTTACATAACGATAGCCAGCGGTGAATGTGCTCGGAACTGAATGTCCTACACCAGCACGAGTCGTTGCGGAATGCATATACACTTCGTTACGATGGTCTTCAGGTCTGAAGATACGACCTCCGTTTACTTTGCTGCCAGCAATGTGCGCATGAAGGTCGACTCCACCAGGCATCACAATCATATGTGAAGCATCTATGATTTTAGCATCTTTGGACACTTTCTCGACAATTTTCCCGTCTTGGATAGCAATATCCATTTTCTCGCCGTCAATTTCGTTAGTTGGGTCAAAAACGGTTCCATTTTTGATTAATAGATTCCTTGTCAATGTTGCCACCATATTTAGATGAGCTTAATTTCGAATATATGAGCTGAAACGATCTCTTTTAATCTTTCCATCGTGTCAGTTTTTGAACATTATTTAACATGATGTTTTTTTCTATTGCATCTTGTTATGAAGACACCAGAGAGGATAACTTTAGTTTAAATCTATTCAGCAGGTGCCGAAAGTACCTGCTCCAATGTTTGTGTGTCACCATACCTGATAGCTTGAACAGGACATTCTGAAACACAGATTCCGCAGCCCCTGCAAAGACTTTCATGTACCTGAGCCTTTCTTGTTCTGAGAGGTATACCCGCTACCTCTGCCACAGGTAACTCTAGTTCTACTACCTGCAGACTAATAGCACAGAAGGGACATGCCTCTCTACAATATCCGCAACCAATACAGTAGTCTGTTTCAACGAATGCTTTAGGCGTCCATAGTTCTGGCGGCGCAAATTGTGAAGCTATTTTTGACACAACAGCATTAACATTTGTCATTGCAGCCATAATGTCGTCCTGTTGCAGATCAACGCCTATAACAAAGATTCCATGCGTTTTTGTTTCAAGGGGTTCTGATTTTGATTTCTTAACAATAAATCCTTTTCTATTCAGTTTTAAACCTAAAACGGAAGCCAGTTGAGTCATATCTTCAGAGGGAAACAACTTATCAAAGAGGACAGCCATATTGATTTTTAGTTCTTTGTCCTGATTTTTGTCTTTGTATTGAAGAACTAAATTTTTACTATCTGGATCTTCTTCTACTGCAGAAATACTCCCATCAATATAACTGACACCGTCTTCTATTGACCTTTGAATGAATTTGGCAAACACCTCATCTTCTAAAGTTCCATCCATAAGAATAAAACAATCGATATTGGGTTTTTTTTCTTTGACACGAATAGCTTGCTTTAATGCACTCGCTTTTTGTGATGTTGATGAGTCTAAGGTAATGAATGCAATGCTTTCAGGAGTCTTTCTGTCAGAGATTCTAAGAATTTGCCCCTCAGTGGGTCCATTCGGAGTTAGAATTCTTTCAAATTCTAAAGCCGTTAGTACGTTTTCAAAATCATAACCAAACTTTGAGAGAATAGAGTCATCATGCCGTGATACACCAGTTGCGATGATTATTGCATTAACATCGACTTGAATCTCAACTGGCTTCTGATCAAAGTCAATAGCACCTTTTGGACAGAGTATTTGGCAGCTTTTACACATTTTATTGGCATTGAAGTATAAACAGATGTCTTTGTCAATCACATAAGTTTTCGGTACTGCCTGAGTAAAGGGTGTATAAGCAGCTTTTCTTCTACCAAGACCAACGTTAAAATCATTATCTACAGTTACTATGGGACATACAGTAGCGCATGTATCACAAGCGTCACATTTTGTTCCATCAACAAAGCGAGGGTGCTTTACAATAGTTATCTTAAAGTTGCCTGCGGATCCTGTGACTTTTGTTACCTCAGAATATGTAAGAAGTTCGATATTTGGATTCTCTAATAGGTCACCAAAAAGAGGAGTGAGGTAATAAAGCGAGTCTTCCATTGTTGGATACAATTTGTCAAGTTGTGTCACCCCGCCTCCAACATTAGGGCGTTTTTCAACGAGGTAGGTTTTAAAACCTAATTTTGCAAGATCCAATGAAGACTGGATACCTGCAATTCCACCACCAATTACCAAGACCGCATTATTTGACTCGTTGAGACTGCTAGCCATATATATGAGCCTCCTAATTAGATACCTAAAGCCTTTGCAACTAGTGTTACAAAGTCCATTACTTCAATTTTTGTGAAATCCAAAGGATTATCCTCGCCCTTTTCACATCTAAGGCAGTTAAAATGCATCTCACATTTGGGGCACGTATTCACTAAAATTTGTGCTCCTGTGTTCTGTGCATCAGTCATTCTATCTATCCTTATTGCCTTTGCGTAATCGTCACAGTTAAGCCAAGAACTGACACCACAACAGAGTGCTTTCTCTTTATTCTTCGTCATTTCTTTTAAGGTAAGACCTGGGATACTCTCCATCACTTTCCTTGGGGCATCGTAGACGCCCATGTGCCTTCCTAGCCGACATGGATCATGATACGTTACCACTCTGTTGAAATGTCTTGGAAATTCTAATTGTCCTTCATCAATTTGCTTGGCAAGATATTCCGAAAGATGAATAATTTCAAAATCAAAATCGGGAACATAATTAGGATAATCAACGGCTAACGTGCGATAACACTCTGCACAAGTAGTTACAATGCGCTTCACATTAGCCTTCTTAAAAGCGGCTGTATTGTACTCTGCCAATTTTAGAAATGTTTCTTCATCGCCAGACCATAAAACGTCATGTCCACAGCATTTTTCGTCCTCAAGGACTACAGGGAGTTCTCCCAATTCGTTGAGTATTCTGACAGCGTCGGGTGAGATTGAACTATAATTAGTACCCATATCATCAAAATAACTAACATTATCAAAGAACTCTAAACAACCAATAAAGAGAGCTGTGTCTCCTTCCTTACTTATTTTGGCATCTTCTGGCCAGTTCAGCAACTTGTTTGGCTTGATTTCAGGATTTGCCATCAATCTAGTTGCAGTTTTGAAAATTTCGTGGTGGGTTTCTCTGAAGTTTAAATAGCCCTCACGCACCGCATTGGTACGTACTGTCCGAATGAATTCAGCAAAATTAATAGCCATTGGACACTCATTTACGCACTCGTTACAAGAGAGGCAGCGCCAGATGTCTTTTGACTTTTCTACCTCTTCTGTATCTCCTGAAAGGATTTCTTGGATCAGGATTCTAGGTGATTTCATAACATGCCCGAGTGGACATTTTCCTGAACATTTTCCACACTGATAACAGTAATCAACTATATCTTCAGCCGTCATGCTTTTCTGCAATTTTCACCCTCATACTTGATGATTGTTTATCGAGTATTCTGAATCAAATAATTATCATTCAGCACTACTTGCTGCTTTCATTCCTTTCCAAGATCTTGGAGGAATTTCTTCTACATTGTGACCAGGCTTGTGGCTAGGCCAGAGTTCTTTTGAACATTCTACTAATTTCTTTGAGATGATGCAGAGTGGAATTGACTTAGGACACACTTCCGAGCATTTTCCACACGCAATACATGTGTCTCCAATATGTGAGAGCCGAGTTAGATTAATCATTATAGGATCTAATTCCTTTCTTCTTCGTATAACATTACAGTCTTTACAATAACATATTG
>SMTZ1_10005858_pt1 | contig 12373 bp, 10 predicted proteins | sample DeeMarSWOR136_30_FD_25667 | JGI IMG/M metagenome (IMG submission 25667) | reverse complement strand
TTAATGCTTTGCTCCTGAAGGCGGGAAGCTTGATCTTCAAGCTCTTTGTAAAGCCTGGCATTCTCTATACCTACCGCTATCTGATTGCCCAATATTAAAGCTAAACTTTTCTCCGAAGAGGTAAAAGACTTGTAGTTTCTTATCGTTCCAAAATTTAATACACCTAGAACCTTGTTTCTAATCTGCAGAGGAACGGATAATGAGGACTTGATTTTTATTTTGTCAAAGATTTCCCTTTCAAATCGATTGGCTGTTCTTTTGGAGACATCGGGTGAATGGATAATTTTCTTCTGGCTAATTATACTCCTGAATTTAGGGAACCTGTTTAAACCGATTCTGAATCCGAGAGGAACCGGATGGGAATGATCCTTAACATAAAAAGCCTTAAGCTCGGCGAATTTTCGCTCATCGTTAGTTAGCCACACAGCACAACGATCCACACCCATAGCCTGAGCCGCGATTCTAAGTGAGGTTTTGAGAAGTTTTTCTAAGTCTAAAACTCTGGAGGTTGCCTGGCTTATTCTCAGAAGAATATCCTTCTCAAGAGTAGCCATTTTCAGCCCTTTCCCCTTAAGATGTTTTTGTTCTTTTGGTTTCATATTTCAATGGACAAAAATCTATTTATTTTTCATCTATTTGATTGAAAGATTTGGCTCATATCATCAACGAATTTTATACTATAGTTCCTATTAAAATATTGGACTTTTTGATTTACAAAAGTTATAATAATTGGAAGATTTTACCGTTGGTTAGTGCAAGGTTTCTCCATATCGAATAGACTTTAAATGGATATGATACTGCAAGAAAAGTAAAAAGGTAACTCTCAATGGAATTAGAAGACCGTCTTAAAAATATCGGAAAACTTGTTCTAAACGGGAAAATTTCTCAGAGAAAAAAATCCTGGCAAAAAGGGCTGCCTGAGCTCTTAGGAGGGCAGTTCAATAGAAACATCTATGGCGAGTGTATCCTGGTGGAGAAAGAGTTTGAACCAGACTTTGAGGAGGTTTTTAAAGAACCTTTTGAATACAAGGGTGAAACAATTAGCAGATTAGCCAATGACCTGGATCTCTCCAACTTTGACATCCAAAAAACTGTCTTCCTTGATACTGAAACCACAGGCCTGGCTGGTGGTACCGGAACTTATGCTTTCCTGGTAGGATTGGGGTTTTTCCAAAACGATCTCTTTAAAGTTAAACAGTATTTTATGAGAGATTTTCACGAGGAGAAAACCCTGCTTTTCTCCCTGCAAAAGGATCTGGAAAGGTTTGATTTTGTTGCTTCCTATAATGGCAAACGATATGACATACCATTGCTTGATACCAGATTCATTGTGAACCGGATGGGCTTTGAATTCAAAAATCTCGTGCATCTGGATCTACTCTACCCTGTCAGAAGAGTCTGGAAAAGAAGATTAGGAAGCTGCAGCCTCTCCAATATCGAATCCACTATACTTAACCTTTACAGAAAAAGCGATGTTCCCGGCGAGATGGTTCCCCAGATATATTTTGACTTTATTAGATTAGGCCAAACCCAGCTATTGAAGAAGGTTTTCGATCACAATGTGTATGACATCGTATCTATGGTCTCTCTGTTAAGGGCTTTATGTATTTGTTTTGAAAGCCCGGAAATAGAGAAGATTCTTGATCCAATTGATCTTTACAGCCTGGGAAAGTTTCATTTTATGCTGGGCCAAACTCAAAGAAGCATCGAGTTTTTCAAGTTAGCATCAAAGGGCAAATTAAACCATGAACTGAAACTTGAAATGGAGACATATTACTCTTTGGCACACAAGAGATTAGGAGATTGGAATAATGCTTCAAAAATCTGGGAAAAACTTATCCTGAGCCACCCGGAAAGTCTTTTCTCCTATGAGGAGTTGGCAAAATTCCACGAACACAGAACCAAAGATTATTCCAAAGCTTTAAATATTGTAAGCCAGGCAATCCAGCAGATCGACGTGAGTTCCTATTTACAAAATGATTCAAGTGATAAAACGATCAAAGATAATTTTTTCTATAGAAAAAGAAGAATAGAAAGAAAGCTTAAAACCTCAGTTAAAGATTAGCTACTTCCATTTAATCTTAGTTCACATCTTCTTGAAATCTTTTTTATCTATTTTATAGATCAGGTGGTAATCGTACCACAATCCTTTGGTCTTTTTGAAATCTGCTTTCTCGTAGACTCTTATTGCCGGTAAGTTTTCCTTGTGTGGCGGGACTAAGAAAAGGTCGGCCTTTGTTTGAGTAAAGACAAATTTAGCAATGGCTTTCATCGCTTCGGTAGCATAAGAGAACTGCTCCTTATCAAACAACAACTTAACCTGAAGAATCGGATTTGTTTAAACTGGATATTGGATTTTCAAAGTGATAATCAATAAGCAGTAATGTTTAAGGGATATTCTTAAAAAAGTAAAAGATTTTTCTTTACTTTTATGAATATTAGAATTATAGTATAATAACTCCACCGGCGGAGACAACAGGGAAATTGGGCAGCCTCTATGAGGTGAAAAGGAGCCAAAAATGACCAGAAAGTTGGTTCTTCTTTCATTCTTCCTATGTGTTTTTCTACTCCCCCAGTCCATCATTGCTCAGGATTCGCTCAGGCTTCTGGTTACTATAGTTGGGGAAAGGGAATGCGCTTCCGCTGGAGACGTGAATGGAGATGGTTTTAAGGACATAGTCACAGGATACTACGGTGACGGGGGATATATTAAGGTTTTCCTAGGTGGTGTTAACTTCGACACTATTCCGGACCTGAAGATAATGGGTAATGGTGGTGGTTTCGGCAGAGCAGTGGGATGTGCTGGTGATCTGAACAAGGACGGATATGATGATATTGTAGTCGGAGCCCCTTGGGCCTACAACCACAGTAATCAAGCCGAATTAGCTGGTAAAGCTCAAGTCTTTTTTGGAGGGAGCCCCATGGACACCGTGGTGGATGTTATTCTGCAGGATTCAGATTACCATTATGCGTATGGCTCTTCCGTAACCTCAGCAGGGGATGTTAATGACGATGGTTATGATGATGTGATGGTAGCAGCACCTGATGATTCGCGTGGTGTCGGAAGGGTCTTCATCTATCTGGGGGGAGAGGATATGGACAGCATATATGATGTTCGAATTGAGGGTCACCCTGATTCCAGTGAGAATCTGGGATGGTCCGTGGCAGGTATTGACGACATCAATTCTGACGGATATGATGATATTCTAATTGGATCTCCTTGGGCTGGAATACCGTGGGGTACAGGAAAGGCTTCAATATATCTTGGAGGTGACCCTATGGACTCTATCTCCGATGTCTCGGTCTGGGGAGACTCGATTAATTTCTGGAATTTTGGTCGGGCAGTTGCGTATGCTGGAGATGTCAATGGAGATGGTGTTGGCGACATGCTAATTGGGGGCGTTAGTTATGCTGCCAAGCTTCTTATGACAGTCTCATGGTCTCCAGAACTAACTCTAGATACTCTGAATCTATTTGGTGAAGATACCTTACCTTCGGCATTTGGCTTACGTATCTCTGCGGCTGGGGATATAAATAACGATGGTTTTGATGACATGTTGATTAGCGATTACCAATGTGGTGTTGATTTGAAAGGAAAGGGCTACATCTTCTATGGTGGTGAAGAGATGGATTCACTCTGGGATGTGGTTTTGCGTGGGGAGGAGAGTGTCGGAAAACAATTCGGAATCTCAGTTGCTCATGCTGGAGATGTAAACGGAGACACTTATGATGAGATTTTAGTTGCCTCTTATGGAGACAGTGGATATGCCGGAAAAATCTTCATATACACCTCAGTATCCACCTCACTTGAAGATCAAAGCAAAAAAGAAGAACTAAACAGTTTTCACTTAGGTCAAAATTATCCTAATCCTTTTAATGCTGAAACAGTAATTGAATATGCACTGCCTACAAATACCCAAGTTAAATTGTCTATTTATAATATCCTCGGTCAGCATATCAAGACTTTAATAGATGAATGTCAAAAGGCAGGTTATAAAAAAGTCACGTGGGATGGAAAGGATCAAAGGGGTAGGGAGGTGTCCAGCGGGATTTATTTCTATAGGATAAAAACAGACAGGAATGTCGAGGTAAAAAAGATGCTTCTTTTAAGGTAGACGTGAGGCTTTTATAAGATCGGGGCCGTGTCTTTGCTTAATCTTGGTTAAGAAATCGGGGTTTCCAATGATGTTATTCCCTACTGGGTTTGTCTAACCTGCAGGGTGTAATTGTAGTCAGTCTTCATAATTTTCTGGAAAGGAGTGGCAAAATGAAAGGCACAGAATTTCTAGCCGCGTTTCTTATCGTTTTTACCTTGTTCCTCTGCTTTAGTCAATCAGATACCCTAGCTACATCTTATTCTGTCAGCTTCTCCGCAGAGGATTTAAGTTTTGGCCAAGAAAAGAATTTTCAGAAGGTTTCACTGGCAAACTGTAATTTAATGGGCAAGATCGGAAAACCTCAATTACCTGTCAAACACATTCGTCTTCTAATTCCCCAGGATATGGATGTCGATTCGATTATGGTCACCAGTCAAACCAGCCTTCAAGTGCAGGGGAATTTCTATATACTGCCGGCTCAGCATCCAGTACCCTTCAGTTATCCTCCGGTTGTCTACCCTTTTGTGGAACCAGATTCGGTTATTTATCATTCTAGCAAGCCTTTTCCTGGAAGGTTAGCCGAACTTGTGCGACATGACTTTTTTGACGGCTGTAACCATATTGCCACCATTGCTGTTTATCCGTTACAGTATCAACCTGCGGAGAGTACCATTACACTTTATACTTCTTTAATTTTCGAGTTAAGCTTTAAACCTTCTCCAGCTAAAGCCATTCAGCCCAAATTCAGATCAGCTCATTTACAGAAAAGCTACGACAAGATGCTTAGATCTATGATCAATAACCCGGAGGATATACCTAATCTCGGATGCGGTCCTCAGACGCTTGGAAGGGGTGGTGGACCTATCCCCCCGCAATTTCCAGATTTCTATCCTTATGTGATTATAACTGTGGATTCCCTGAGGAGTTACTTTGATGGTTATATTCATTGGATGCGTAAGAAAGGCATAGAATGCAGCACCGTAACAGTTTCTAAGATTCGTCAAGACTGGTTTCGCTCAGGGGATCAGACGTCTGGCATAAATGACGTAGCGGGGAGCATCCGTGAGTATTTGAAACATGGCTGGCAGAACGGCACAGTGTACGCGCTTCTTGGTGGAGTGGCCGAAGGCCCATTTCCTTCTCCTGCAGTTGAGATAGTGCCGGTGCGAGTTGGAGCTGCAGTGGACAACCCAGATTCCTTTGATGTGAATGATTCACTAACATGGTGGCAATGGATACCTGCTGACCTGTATTATAGTGATTTTCACGGAGATTGGGAAGATGACAATGATGGCATTTATGGTGAACCAACGCACGACGACGTGGATTATGGTCCTGAGATATTCGTGGGAAGGCTTCCTTGTCTGAATGGAAAAGACATTATCAACTGGACTGAGAAGGTGCTGCGATATGAGATAACTCCCGGTGACAGCGACTTCACTTATCTCACCAGACACTTCTGCGGTCAGGCAGACATGGCAGAAAAAGACAAGGAATGCACTGTCGTAGGGACACTTTTTACAGCCCAAGGATGGGACGCCTCTTTACTGGGAGAAACCCATTCTCCAAGTGGGGCTCAATATATTGACTCCATGAATTCAGACTTCGGTTTTATAGATTGGCATCACCACGGTAAACCTACCGCGGCGTACGTCAAAACTAATAGCACTCCCGAAGCCATGGTTACGACCTATGACGCTTATCCCGACACGTTCACCGAATCAGGTAATGGGTTGGATAATTTGACTAATGAGAACGAATACGCAGTTATGTATGCAGTTAACTGTTATTTGGCAGCATACGACATAGCTCATTACACAGAAAAATTTTCAATAAGTGAAGGTTTCTCACTTTTGAAGAAACGAGGTGGTCCTTGTTTTCTTGGGAACACGAGGCGTGGTTACGAGGACTGGTCAATTGAATTGGAAGAAGAGTTCTTGGACACTCTCTTTGCAGTTGAACTCACACTTGGTGAAGCTGAAGCTTATTCTAAGTGGTAATACTCTCCGAATATTAGAGGACATGAGCTTGCTTTCTCGCACAGTGTAATTGGAGACCCCCAGCTCTATGCATGGTGTACTCCATGCCCTGATGGAATTCAGGAATTTGTGGTTGCGTATAATTATGGTGATGACGAAGTAACCGTCAAGGATGCTGGCAATAGTCCCGTGGAAGGAGCCTTAGTGGGTTTCTCAAATGACGCCACAAGTGATTGGGATTTTGATTTTACCGACGATGAAGGAATCGCCTGGTCCGAATATGACATAGATACGAATGACGTTATTGTAGTGACCAATCCCAACTTTCTCCCGTCAATTCGTCGCATGGGGCACGTAACCGGTAATGCCACCTGGAGTGGCCTTGTCGTTGTATCTGGAGATCTAACAGTCGATCAGGGTGCGAGCCTTACAATTAAGCCTGGAACAAAGGTCCTGTTTGAGGCATACGACAGCATGAGTGCCGGGGAAGCTACTAACAAATGTGAGATCAAAGTGTTAGGTCACTTAATAGCCAAAGGAACAGAAGACGATAGCATCTTTTTCGGTCCCAAGTGGTCTGCAAATTCCTGTTCCAGCTGGTATTCTATATCCGTCGAATCTAATGCCAAAGCCAGTATCGAATACGCTGAAATCAAAGGTGCTTATATCGGTTTAAATTTGAAACCTGGCTCAAAAGATACCATCCTTTATTGTACATTTCAGGACAATTTCCTCACTGCAATCGTGGACTCAAGCAACGATGCCAGAATTGCCCATATAACAATCGACAGAGATTCTAGTATGAATCTGGATGCAGAATATGGCATATACCTCGAAAGCATCAACACAGATACAGCATTTAGCCTCCTTGGCAACACGATTAAGAATTATAAGTACGGAATCCGAGCAGTGCAATGCTCTACTCGATTCATAAACAACATCATCACGAGTGCTGCACCCACAGTACCAGCGGTCTACGGGATTCATGTATCAACGCAGAGTCATGTGGATATTAAGGAGTGTGAGGTAAATGGCAAGTTTACCCATTATGTTCACTGTGACACATCTCGCATCAACTTGTGACACTGTGAATTAGGGGGTGGGGAAGGTGATCCCACCTGGGCTGTCTATTACCGTGAACCAGATGCTGGAGTAGCACGATATAATGTGATTTCTGGGTATGCCAATGGAGTGAAATCTTGGGGTGGAAATCCTCCTGACTGGGGTCGAGATACAACTGAGTTTCCCGACGATTCTGCTGGCAACAATTGTTTCGCATTACCAGGAAGCAACGATTATATGAATAATCAGGATGGCCAGGATACGCTGTATGCGCAGTTAAACTGGTGGGGAACCTCGGTCCCTGATCCGGACGATTTCGAAGGAGCTGTGAGCTACATACCATTTCTCAATGAGGAACCTGAATGGATACCTCAAAAAATCGCACCCAAGGAAGTCATGGTATCATTTAGACTCCTCCAGAATTTCCCTAATCCTTTTAATCCAATAACTGATATACAATATACTCTTCCACAAGAATGCAAAGTAAAATTGGTTATCTACAATGTTCTTGGTCAAAAGGTTAGGACTCTGGTGAATGAACATCAAACTGCAGGTTTCAAAACTGTTAGATGGGATGGTAGAAATGATAAAGGATCGCAGATCTCGACTGGTATCTATCTGTACAAGCTACAGGCAGGTGAATTCACTGAAACCAAAAAGATGTTGCTGCTAAAATAGCCAATTGTATCTTCAGATGCAAAGCCCTCCAATGTCAAAGTTGGAGGGCTTTTTGTTTTGCTCTTTTCAACCAGAGAATTATTGACCCATATGTGCCTGTTTGATGGAACTAGACAACTTGCTTTTCCATTTTTCAGTTTGTGTACAAACTGTATCTCAGTTAAACCCAGTTTTTCTAATCTTTTCAGGTATTCTTCATACCATTCTTTAATCCGGGAATAATTCCAGTTTTTGGCAAAACCGGCATAACGCATGATCTCTGAGTCATTCCAGAGTCTCAAGAGAAATCTTAAATCTTCTTGACCCACAGGCATAATCAAAAGCCGCCGCGTTTTAAGACTTAATTGATTGATAGTATTTAAACCTCCTTGCACTACTGTACTCAAGGTTTACTGACCGAAGTTTACTGGTCCAAATGCTTTTTGAAATCTATTTTTATTAAAAGTTATTTTCCACTTAAAACTAATTGGGATATCTTTATGGTGGGACAGGCGACGCTGCTCCTGAAATACAAGTCATTGGCCACCCCCTCTATGCCTTGAAGTAAACCCAGAAGGGTTCCGGCTAAAGTAACCTCGTGCACCGGATAGGTCAGCTCCCCGTTTTCAATCCAGATTCCCTCTGCCATTTGGGAGAAATCCCCGGTCACCGTGTTTATGCCCATGCCCATCAGATCTGTGACGTAAAAACCTTTGGAGGTGCTTTTGATTAATTCCTCCGGTGTTTTATCTCCATTCTCCAGATAAAAGTTCAAAGAAAAGATTAAGGGTAGCGAATCATACCCTCTCAGGGCATTTCCTGTGGAATTCGTTTTTGCCTTTCTTGCTGTGTAAGTGTTGTAAAGAAAAGAGGTAAGTATTCCATGATCGATTATCTTTTTTCTCTGAGTGGAGACGCCCTCTCCGTCAAAGGGGATAGAACCCAGGCCCCTGATCATAGTTCCATCATCCCAGATATTTACCAACTCTGATGCAATTCTTTGCCCTTTTTTCTCAGTAAGAAACGAAGATTTCTTATAAACGCTTTCTCCGTTTATGGCATAGGATATGCTGTCAAGGAATTTGGTAGCGGCGACTGATTCGATTATTACCGGAAGTCTCTGGGATGTGATTTTCCTGGCACCCATAAGTCTAATTCCCCTTTGCGCAGCGGTCTTTCCGATTTCCTCAGGAGGGAGCAGGTCTTTGTAGAACCTTTTGGCATCCCAGAACACGCTCCCCCTTTTCTCACCCTTTTCCTCAGCCACAGGAACGCAGTTCAACGCAAAATAGGTGGAGTTCAGGCTAACAGATTTCCCCAAGGAATTTGCCAATATTTTCTTTTTTTCATAATGAGAAAAAGAAGCTCCCTCTGAATTTTTCACCCGGGGATCAAATGAAAATGCAGCTTCCTCGCATCTTTTCGCCAGATCGATCTTTTCATCCATTTTCAAAGATTTAACCTCTGGATCATAGACCTGAAGCTCACCTGACAAAGGCAAATCCTCCTCAGGCAGACCATTGAACTCATCAGATGAAGCCTGCTTGGCCAGATAGACTGTTTTGTCAATAAAGCCCTCTAATGCCGTTGATCTGAAATCAGATGTATAGGAAAAGCCCAGTTTATCTTTTACAAAGACCCTCAACCCCAATCCTTTTCTGTGTGATTGTTCTAAGAACTCGACTTTGCTTTTTCTCACCTGAACGTTGAATTCCTCACCCAGCTCCAGATAAACCTCTGCCTGGGTTGATCCTTTTTTCAAAGCTTTTTTAACTAACTTCTGTGCTAATTCCTGATAGTTCATTTTTTGCGATACTATTTGAATCTGAATTCACTCCAACCAAGAAGTTAAAAATCATCCCACTTCGGTGCCCCCTACTGTTATCTCTTTGAATTTTACAGTAGGCTGGCCAACTCCGACAAAAGCTGACTGATTATCCTTACCGCAGGTTCCGGTGGTGGAATCGACCAGAAGGTCATTTCCCACCAATTCTATTTTTTTCATTGCTTCAGGGCCATTTCCAATAAGCACAGCTCCCTTTACGGGTCTGGTAACCTTACCCTGCTCTATTAGATATGCCTCTCTAACCAGGAAGTTGAAATTGCCTGTGCTGGTATCCACAGATCCGCCCCCTAACTTCTTGGCAAAGATTCCCCTTTTCACTGATTTTATGATATCATCCGGATCGGTTTCACCTCTATCGATGAACGTATTGCTCATTCTCGGGAGGGGATAATAACGATATGATTCCCTTCTCCCATTCCCGGTGGATTGGGTTCCCATCAATTTTGCATTCAGTTTATCCCAAATGAAACCCTGAAGCACGCCATCTTTAACCAGGATTTTTCTTTGTCCCGGGGTACCCTCATCATCTATGGTAAATGATCCCCTCCCGAAAGGGATAGTGGCATCATCAATCATGCTCACCATCTTGGACGCCACTTTTCTGCCCAGTTTATCGCTCATTAGAGAGGTCTTTTTTCTGATCCCATCTCCTTCCAGGGAGTGACCGAAAGCTTCGTGAACCAGAACTCCACCCCACCCCGGACCAACCACAACTGGATTCAGACCGGCCGGAGTTTCCCCGGCGTCAAGCATATCAATTGCCTGTTTTGCTCCCTCTCTCGCTGTCAACTCAGGTGGAATTTGCACAAAGTAATCCGCATCTACTCTTCCTCCGGAGGTGGCATACCCGTCGAATTTTTTGGCTCCCTCTATAGCCAAGGGGTATACAGCCAATCTGACTAGGTACTGAACATCTGTGACCTTTGATCCCTCTGAATTAATGATCATTATCTTTTTCTCTTCATCATAGTATTCCACTTTCACCTGTTCAATTCTTGGATCATAATCTCTTGCTTCTTGGTTAGCTCTTCTTAAGATTTCGATTTTTTTCTCATCTCCCATAAGAGGAACCGGCGATTTGAGCTCAAAATGAGGTTTAGTATCCTGAGAGCTTACATCAAATGATTTGATCGGCTTGCTTGACTCAGCAATAAAGGAAGCTGCCTCAGCAGCTCTTCTCAGATTGGATATCTGAAAATCATCTGAGTAAGCATATCCTGTCTTTTCATTTGAGTTCACTCTTATTCCAGCTCCTTGCACTATTCCATAAGATAATGCCTTTAGTTTATCCTCATCCAGAAGTATCTCTGTGATTTTTGAATATTCAAGGTAGATCTCTGCAAAATCTCCCCCCCTTGAGAGTGCCAACTCTATGATTTTCCTCAGATCATCATCAGATAGAGAATGAAAAGGGGTTGGGTATTGCGGTGAATTTAGCTTCATAGTAAGATTTCAAGTAAAAGTATAATGCTCGATCCTTTTGCCTTAATCAAATATATTTTCTTTTTTAGTCAATATAAAAAAAGGCGTCGATATAAAAATCGACGCCTGAAACATCAAAAGGAATATTCTATCTTCCTCTTCTTATCTCTCCGGCTTTAGAAGTGATCTGCTCCTTGCACCAATCATCCTCCATCATCTTACCAAACATACTTTCCATCATGGGATGGTGTGTAATCAGAGAATCCATCATCTTATTCATCATGGTAGTATCCGCCATAATCATCCACATCATATTCTCTTTGAACTCGGGATTCTCCATCATCTTCTGGGTGATCTTCTCTGCGATCTCCGGATTGGCCATCATGGTATCGATGGCTTTATCCTGATCGCAACCAGATATCATTAAAAAACCTGATGAAAGAACAAGCAAAATTATAATGATTACTCCTTTTTTCACCTATTTCACCTCCTCAAATTTTATTTGTTTTCATTTCAACATTCCTCAGTTTATCCAAAGCATCTAAGTTTGTCAAGTGATTTTTAAGAGCAGTGGGAATAAACTCATTAAGCTTTTTTTAATTAAAAATGTGTCAGATATTCAATGCGATTGCGAATTCTCAACTGTTACTTATGTTTTATTTTCTCGATATATTTTTCCACCATAAAGGCAGCTATGGAGCCATCCGAGGTGGCGGTGGTTATCTGCTGAAGGATTTTATCTCTGGCATCTCCTGCTGCGAAAACGCCTGGAACAGAAGTCTCGGTATTTTCGTTGGTCTTTATATAGCCCCATTTGTTGAGCTCCAGTTTTCCTTTAAGAAATTGGGTATTGGGAAGCAAACCCACAAAGATGAATACACCCTGGACTATGATATCTTTTGTATCTCCGGTATCTCTTCTTTTTATGCTAACTGATTCCACCTTATTTTCACCATTAATGGATGTTACCATTGAATTAAGGTAAAATTCATTTTTGGGGTCCTGGGTGACCCTCTCCTGCAGAATCTTCTCTGCAGTCATCCGGGGCAGAAATTCGATAAAACTGATCGACTTGGCAAATTTCATAAGGAATAATCCTTCTTGCAAGCCCGAATTGCCACACCCGATAACTGCGATGTCTTTCTCTTTAAAGAAAGGGCCATCACAGGTGGCGCAGTAGGAAACTCCCCTACCTTTGAATTTCTCCTCGCCGGGCACATTCAGTTTTTTGTAATCCGTGCCAGTGGCTATTATCAGAGCCAAAGAACGAAATTCTTTATCCGAAGTTTTCACCACTTTTATCCCATCCT
>SMTZ1_10010965_pt1 | contig 12374 bp, 9 predicted proteins | sample DeeMarSWOR136_30_FD_25667 | JGI IMG/M metagenome (IMG submission 25667) | reverse complement strand
AAGGCCGGCAAAAGCGAGATTAAAGCCGGTTCTGGCCAGGTTTTCCTTCTTGGAAAAGAGGAAAGAGAAATAGAAGAACGCGGAAAAGATGTAGAGGATAAATGCTATCAGAAAGAATGTCGATTCGTTCACTTGAGTCTCCTTAAGGAAGTGGTGATTTTCTCAAATTCGCTCTGGAAAGCATCCCTGCTCTTTGAAGCCAGACCGCCGATAGTGATGCCGGTTTTTCTTTCTGTCTCTTCCAGGACCGCTTTGATTTCCCGGGGGGGCCAGTAGAAAGCGAAAAACAGCCCGACCATGGTCAAGGTGCAACCGGCCCAGATAAAGTTGACTCCGGGGTCTCTCGAAGCCTGGATCACGGAGTACTGGCCAGCTTTGAAGTTTTTGAGTTCAAAAGCCAGGTTTGTCTCTTTTTCGGAGTGAATCCGGTCGAAGTCTGGGAATCTGGTAAATATCCATCCTGAGAATATTTTTTCCTCTGCCTGCCATCCTTCAATGAAAGCTGCAGGATTATTCGGTTCGAGAGAGCGGGTCGTGATCTGCCCTTTCTCGCCGATGACAAAGTCAGGGATAAACTGGAGCACTGCCACATCGATATCCTCACCTTCGAGCCTGACTCTTTGCCGTAATTTCAGTTCTATTTTTTTCAGGAAGGACGGGTCATCCCTTTTCTTGACCCATATCTCAACAGAGGCATTGGCCCAGTTCCAGCCATAACCGCTTTGATAAAAAACAAAGCCTTTGTACGAAAGCGGATGATTGATCTTTAACTGCACCATTCGGGTAGAATTCTGTCTCGAATTTTTCAAGCCTGAGCTTAAACTCGGTTCTTGGGACATTGAGGACATTTCCTTCAATGAAGGTGAGGTTCCTCCTGAACCCTCCGATTCCACTGATAATTCCTCCGGCGATGATTGTCAGCAGCCCGAGATGAACGATATCCGCCCCGAACCACCCCAGAATCCTTTTTCGGGCAAGAAGAAAGGTTTTATTCTCCTTCTCTGTCTCTCGTAAGCGGTAGTGCCTGGAGGAGAGCTCCTTTTTTAGTCCTTCCTTGACCCCAGCCAGGCTGAGGCTGTTCTTGAGCTTTTCTTTGATTTTCAACACGGCGATCTCTTTTTCCTCTATGGCAATACGCGGCTTGAATGTTTTATTGAGCTTGGGAGAAAGCCGCTTGAGTGTGCAGACGATGATGTTCAGGGCAAAGAGGAAGAGCAGGAAAACGAACCACCACGATTTATAGAGCTTAGTCAGTTGAAGACTATTGAGGATATTGCCCAGCTGGCCATAGCGGGTCACGTACTCCTCCGGGCTCCTCATCTGGGGAATAAATGTGCCCAGCATAGAGGAAACAGTGAGCACAATAGCCAGCTTGACCGATGAAAAAAATTCAATAAATGATTTCATTTCTATTCGTTCCGTTTATCGATAAAATTGAATCAGGCAGATTTAAGAAGATCCGAGGAAACGGTTCTTCATGCCTCGAATGATTCGGCTTTTCTGCTCTTGATTTCTATCCTTATTATGATTTTCGCGAATCCTGTTCCTTATTTTTGTTACTATTTCCTTCTTCTGTTTCTTTCCTTTATGCCCTGCCTATTTTTTCCCGTGCTTTAGGCGCAGATCCGCAGCCCTCTCCTTGATTTCAGCCAGGTCCATCAGCATTTCGCTGTAGCCGTACCACCAGGCGTAATCAGGATTGGCATGGAATGTCCCCTGGAAGGTTCTCATCCGATGCTTGAGGAACATGACATGCAGCCTCTGCTCTAGTGGAGTGGGCGCATCCTGGAAAGTCAGGAGGTCAGGAAAAGGATAGGCGTAGCTTTCCGGCTTGGCAAGGATTCCGTCTTTGTACAGGCCAGCGATAATGCGGATGGCTTCTGCCATGAGGCGGTCAGCCGCTTTAATGATCTGGTCTCCTTTTTCCAGCTCTGCCTTTGCAAAATTCACAGAATGGCACTGGTTACAGGTCTCTATCATCTTGTCCCGCTCTTTCTGCCAGGCTTCCTGGGTGAGACGGGCGACATCGGCAGCCTTTACGACTTCGAGCCTCGCTGTCGGTTTGCCGTCAGGATCGAGGACTCCTAGAGCTTGAAGGATCGTTGCCCGGTCTGAGGCCCATTGTTTATCATCAGGCATCGGCAGCCGGACCGCGAGAAAACCCCAGGCCGTTCGGACTTCATGGTTTCCTTCCTGCATGTGGCATGTTTGGCAGGTGGGAGCAGCCACAGATTCCGGAAGAGTCTTGTTCTGCTTTAACAGATAACGGACTCCGTGCTTGGATGCGGAATACATCTCCCACTGGGGATGGTCAAAGCCCATGTGGCAGGTCTGGCAGGCTTGAGGCTGCCTGGCTTCCTGGACAGAGAAGACGTGCCGGGTGTGGCAAGCATCGCAGGAGGCGACTCCGAAACCGGCTCCCTTTTCTTTCAGTCCCTTCATCTCTTCCTCGGTTTTCAGCCCTATCTTATGGCAGCCGCCGCAGCCCTTCATCCCTTCCATCAGAGCCATTGGCTGCCAGTGTGTGGTCGGCATGGCCTTCATGGCCGCCCAGGCAGGGGCGTGCTTCCCTTTCTTGAACTGGGCGACTTTCTCATCATGGCAGATGGCGCATGTCTCTGGAGTCGGGATCTGAACGTTAGCCACGTCATAGGGATCTTTGTGCTTATCGCCGTGACAGACAGAACAGTCCACATCGTTCTGGCTGTGCTTGCTCAGCTGCCAGTCAGAGACGATGTTCGGTGTGACATCCTTGTGGCAGTTCAGACAATCCTGGGCATAAGCCACAGCACATACGGCGCTGCTGATAGCAATAATGACAAGAAACTTAAATTTCAAAGTTCCCTCCTTTCTCGGGATTTTTACCTAGAGACTTTCTCCTTGACCTGTATCCCCGAATACTCGAGAGAATCTTACCCTCAACATGTAGCCTTACCTCTTTATTATTGCTGATTGCTCGCAATTTATATCACCAAAATTATTCATAGTCAAAGGAAACCTGAATTATTCATAAAATCTGCCGACACCATATTCAAATCAATCTTGAGGAACATTATTTCATCCTATGTCGGCATCTTTTCCCCTTCGGGCGAGCCGATCTGACGACCTTAAATATAATTAAAATGTCATCGCGAGCAGAGCGTGGCGATCTCATTCTGTTACGCCAAAAGCATGAGATTGCCACTGTCGCTTCGCTCATCGCAACGACATCTGCTTTGTTGCGGCCCATTCGCGGTGGACAACCACAGCTTCATGAGCGATCGAAGAGAGCGTGGTGATCTCATCATTCTCCTCGACCAGCATGAGATTGCCACATTCGCTACGCTCTTCGCAACAGAGTCTACGGCAACCTCGATTCGTGAATAATCCAGGAAAAGGAAACCTGAATGAAAAGGGGCGGCATCTTGAAATGCCGCCCCTTAACAGCTTCAAAACTGCTGATTTTTCGTTCTATCGCCAGACGTAAGCAGCGATGTTCCCGCCGAGACTCTCTATCGAATCCACCAGGAGTTCTGCGATGTAAAAAGGATTGTGGATAAAACCATGGGGTTCTTTCTTGCTGAACTGGTAATTGTAAGCGGCTTTCAACAGAACTGTATCCATTTGGCTTCCATACTGGTTGGGGAAACTATTTTCACCGGGATCTACCTGGCCGTTTCCATTGGTGTCTTTGAAGAAGTAAGGATAATTATCTGCATAGATGATGGGTGCAGCTAGAGTGTTGGTAGCATAAAACTGGATTTGAGCATACAGCGCTGCTTCCAGTCCTTGGATTTCGTTCTGGATGGATTCAATAAGGTCACCATCTGCGTCAAAATCGGGAATTGAACCCGGCCGGATACCTGAGAATTTGAATTGCGATGGATTATTTCCTGGATTGGGCTGGGACACATCGTATCCGTGGCAGAAGACGCAGTCCTCTGGATTGGGCTTGTGCACGTTGTGGTCGCTTGGCTCGTGAGTTTCCCTGGCATTATTTATCCCCATATGGCATTCAACACAGGTGTCAAATCTTCCATTATGGTTGGGGAACATGTTCTGACCGGAATATACTTTTCCAGTAAACTCATAGCCGCCCTGGACATCGGTGCCGTACAGCACAGCGCCTGCGGCAAAATAATGAACATTGAAATCTGGAAAATTGTAAGGGCCGGGAGCGCCTGCCGTTATCTCTGTATCGACTGTGGATTTTGCCAGCCGGCCTTGATGGCAGTTCAGGCAGAGATTGCTGGCATCGCCTAAGCTCTTGCTTATCCCGGAGGGGAAGATGACAGAGCCAGCGGTTCTGAGTCCGGGAGGCGAAGTGTGACAGGTGGTGCAGAGCATGCCGTTTGAAATTTCCTGGGCGGTATGGGTGCCGTTCTGGAGAAAATGGGCGAGGCCTTCTGCGCTGTGGCATTTGGCGCATTCGGCTTCGACTTCTGCGGGATCATCCTCATCCCAGTGCCTCCAGGGTTCAGCCGAGCCGTCAAAATGACCCTCGTCGTCCCTTTCCATATCATCAATATCAACAGGTGAAGTAAGAGCTTCATTCAGATTTTCGATCGAGTCGTAGAGGAGCTGGATGACGTATTTTCCTCCGTGGGCGTATCCGCCCGGGTCCTTCTGTGAAACCTGGTAATTGTAGCAGGCTTTGAGAAGCCGGCCGGTAAACGCGGAATATCTGTTAGGAAAGATGTTTTCACCGGGGTCGACATCCCCGTTTCCGTTGGTGTCTTGGAAGAAATAGGGATAGGCGTGGGAATCGTAGATGATGGGATAGCCAGTCTGGTCGCCGTAGGCTTGAATGGCTTCATAGAGTTTATCCTGTAAATCCTGGATTTCATAGTAGATACCTTCTGCTGTATCTCCGTCACCATCATAATCGACAAACGAGCCGTAATAGCGGATGTTCCTGGGTTCTGTGGTTCCGGTGTGGCATGTTCCGCAGCGCTCGATCCTGACCTCCAGGGAATGGGGATTATGACAGGTGAAGCAGGCGTTATAGCCCTTGACGTGAGCAAACCGGGCATCATAGCCTTTGTCGTCGTACTGGTAGCCTCCCTGGACAAAAATCCCGAACTGAGTGGCAGAGGCTGCATAGTAGTGGATGTTCTGGAATTCGAGGTCTGAATCGACCGTATCGTCGTCAGCAACTCCGGCCGCAGTTATTTCGGCGTCCACGGCGGGTGCGGAGCTGTTTCCTTGATGACACTCCATGCACAGGGCCTCAGGACCGAGATTGTCTATGGTAACACCTGAAGGGAAGGTCACCTCTGTATGGTCGCGGAGGGTTCCCGTGTCTCTGTCCGTATGGCAGACTTCACAGTAGAGGGTAGAGCCGACCGGAGCCGCAAAGTCGACCTGACCCGGCGTGGTTCCATCAGCTCCCAGATGATCCAGGAATCCGTAGGTGCTGTGACATTTCGCACAGGTAGTGGGAATGGCTTGTGGTGTTTCCTCATTCCAATGATTGAAGGCTTCGGCAGTTCTGTCGTTATGTCCTGATGTCTCCCAGAGGCTTTGGGCTTCCAGCTTTTTCATCAAGGCGCCAACATCGAAGTCACAGTTGGTGGTGATGAAAACCAGGCCGGCTATAAGGAACACAAATATAAGGTTTAGAATGTGTGGCTTTTTGAACATGATGTCCTCCTCCATTTATTCCCAGCGGTAGCCAAAGGAGATCTCGAAGATATGGGCCGTGTAGTCGTTGAAACCAGAGTTTTTCTCCTTGAAGTCTATATACCGGTATCCGATCTGAGTACTGAACCCGTTGCTAAACAGGTACTCTAGGTAACCCTTGACCATGGTGCGCGAAATATCCCAGAACACCTCATTTCCTGTGTTCGAGTAAATGTTGGTGTAGCTTCCGATTTGCCATTTGTCTCCGAGCTTGAGGGAAAGTGAGCCGTCAAAGAGATGGGATTTTCCGTTATAATCAATCGTCCAAAGGAAGGTTCCTGCCGGTCCGCTCCATGATGGTGGATAGGCAATAGTGCGGTTGCTTTCATGCCTGACATCGATCAGAGAATATCCGGCGAAGATCTTGAAATTCTGCGTGCTGTAGCCAGCTCTGAGCTTGAGCTGGTTTCGGGTGGATTCCCAGAGTTCGGACGGGATTTCGCTCTCTGTTCGGGCGTAGAGGTAAGAGCCCGAGAAGTCGAACTGTTTGACCTTCCATTTGGCTGTGGCTCTGAACCGGTCGAAGATGGTGGGGGAGATGATCGTGTAGGGCCCGTCAAAGTAGCCGCGCTGGTAATCGAGAGTGAGCTTGAAGGCCCTGCGGAAATCCCATTTGAGGTTTCCGAAGAATCCGTGTCTCAGAGATTCGGTCTCGTTGGTCACTGTCTCCGTGCCTTGCAGGTCTCGGGTTTCGTACCTGTAGCCAAGGGTCAAAGCCAGCTTGCTCGAGAACTGATACTGCAGGCCGCCCTCAAGCCCCAGGGTGTCAAAACCTAGATCAGCGGATTCGGTTGACCCGTCGATGGTCAAAGAGCCGTCCTGTTCGAAATCGTGGTAACGGACTGCTCCGACCGCTGCCAGCCTGTTCGACAACAGATAACTCATATCAAAATCGTAGAGTTGGATTTTTCGGTTAAAGCTGCCTTGGCCGCTATCGCTGTAGGTGAACGGAGCACCGACATAATCGATACCGCTTGCGCTTTCCGAGTATGTCAGATTCAGGTCCTGGTCGCCGTATTGAGCAGAGCCTTTGACCAGCAGGCTGTCCAGAGGTCTGGCATTGAACCTGATGGTATGCGTGTAGGTCCTGAAGTCGTAGGGTTGATTCAGGAAGAAATAATCCAGAGAGGAAGGATAACTTGCTCCGGCCCCGCCGTCGGCAAAACCGGGCAGGAAGAAGCTGTTGGTGTTCTCATACTCCTGGATTTTTTCCTCGAAGACGACAGAATAGCGCTTAAGGTGGAGGTCCACTCCGACCGCGAGCTGCTTTGACTCTTCCTGGACGGGCTTTTCGAACTCGAATTCGATCCTGTTGATATCGAGTGTGGTGACGCTCGCTCCTGTCTTGGAATAGCGGTCAAAATTCACGTAAAAATCGGCAAGCTTTCCGAACTGAATCTTGAACAGAGCGCTGTCCATGATCCTGTCGAAATTGAAGGTGTGATGATCGAAGGGGGTTCCGCTGACTTCATGCAGGTCGTGGTAGAAATAGGTGGCTTTTCTCCGGTTGTACTGGAATTTATACTTCCCGAATTTCTGGATGGACAGCCCAAGCGTTTCGAAAGGGTCGCCGCCGAAGTTGGTGATGTTGATGTCGATGCGGTCGAATAATTTTTTATACTGTTCGCCCGGAGTATAGTGCAGGCTGAAGTCAAACAGTCTCACTCCTGTGTCCAGGTTGATATCCTCTCTGTACTTGAAGTCAGCTCCGCTGGTGTCGACTGAGCGGAATCCGATCCTGAAGCTCCCGTAGAATGTGTTGTCCTGGTCTTGAGCGAAAAGAGACAGTCCCATCGATAGGACGCAGGCCGAAGCTATAGCTGCTAAAGTTATTTTTTTTCTTCGCATTCTGCCCCTCCTATTTCAAGAAGATTTTATTGAGGTTGGAGCCGTGAATAGTGGCATGACAGACGGTGCAGTTGGTTGTGGTGGAACCGAAGCGGCTGTGCCAGTCCGGTGCAGCTGTGTGGCAGCTGAAGCATAGATCTGAGGTGCTCTGGTGAGTCAGCATATGTCGGTTGGGTGATCCGTGGACATCGTGACATGTCGAACATCCTTCGACTTGTGATGCGCCGTGTTCATACAGAAACGGGCCGCTTTTATCGGTATGGCATTCCAGGCATGCCTGATGTTTGAACCCGGCCAATCTTTCCCGTGTTGCCGGCTCATGGGGATTGTGACAGGTTGTGCAGTCCATGATTCCCTCTTGAAGCCTGTGCCGTTCATTGAGTTGAAATTGGGAATACACCTCCTGATGGCATGTAAAGCAGCTTTTTACAGCACTGGTCTCAAGAAGGGATGGTCTGGTCTGTTCGGCGTGAATGACGTGACACGTGGTGCAGTCCAGAGCTGCTTTTCCGTGTGAACTCGCCATGAATCTGGAATTGGTTCGCGAGTGGCAGGTCAGACATTTTTTGGATTTTTCAGTGGGTAGCTCTTCCGCCTTGAAAGAGAAGATGTTGGTTCCGCCTCCTTCTTCCAGATGAGTTTCCGCGCTTCCGTGACAGTCAGTACAGCTGCTTGCTCCTATAGTTGCGTGAGGATTAAACGTGAACATTTTAACCAGGTCATCGTGGCAGTCTGCGCAGGTCTCCATGTCTGCTTCTTGGGCTGCAGGCCTGGCACCGGCCAGAAATCCGGAAATGGCTAATGCCAGCCCGATGATGCCGATCAGTTGAACAGAAGGTAATTTCATCTTGCTCGTTATTTTCGTCCGCAAAGTGAACCTCCTTGATTATTTTATATCTATTTTATCCACAGGATCGAAAGCCTGTGTGTTCACCGTTGAGCTCTGTTTCCTCATATTTCCAAGAGTTCTCTTCGGTAGCCGGCATAACGCAGGTTAGGTCAAAAGACCGGTGTCCAGATTATATACTAAATCCGCGAATGAGATATATACTATATTTATAAATAATACTCAATAGATAATAATTATAAAATAAATAAATATTATGCAATAAATAGATATTAGGGGCAAGAAAAAATTTACAAAATAAGTAAGCAGGAGATCAGTCTCGATGGATAAAGGATCGAGATAGCGGCGAGGATTTGGAGAAACGGAGGAAGGGGTTGACAGGATTAGAAAAATATCAAGGAAGAAAACAGGCTTCTGCTATTTTCGTGATGCTTATTTAAATCGATTGGATAGCTTTCCTCACAAAGGAATCTCGGCGCGCCGTGATGCCCGGCCGGATTAATTGCTCTTGGACTTACTCTTTGCTTTGGGTTTGCTGTTTTTTCTGTTGGAAATCTCGATGAGGTCCTGGAGAGTGATATTTCCGAAGTAATCCTTCAAGATATCACTGGCTTTTTTCCAGATCTCATAGGTTGCGCAGACCCCCATGCGATTACAGAAGTCGTTGTCCTCCACGCATTCCACCAGACAGCACGACCCTTCCAGGGCATGAAGGATTTCATTCAACTTGATCTTGGAGGGATGCCGGGCTAAGGTGTAACCGCCGCCTGCTCCCCGGATGCTTTTGACGAGCCTGTTGATCTTGAGAGGGATGACGATTTGTTCCAGATAGCGAATAGAGATGTCTTCTTCGTCAGATACGCTCTTGAGTATGACCGCTTCATTTCCGTTTTTGTAGTGATAGGCAAGGTTGAGCATTAAGCGGGCCCCGTACCTTCCTTTTGTGGAAAGCCTTATCATGATTCCTCCTCATAAGCTGATTATTATTTTATTAAGACATGATAGTAGCCCATTTTTTCACTTATTTCAACATAAATATATAGAAATTATAAGAATTAATCAACTCTTTTTTTTTAAGTAAGTTATGAAAATTTAAACTCTCTGAATAGGAGTTTGAGAGCTTCGTGAGGCAGATGAATCGGTCACGGCTTCCAACCGGGCAAGGAAATCCTTACGTTTTTTAGAATATTTTGTTAGAATTTCTAACATGAAGAGGATATCCTGGATGCTCATTTTCCTTTTCCTGATAGGAGGGATAAGCTTGATGAGTATGGATAGGAAAGAAAAGAGAAAGATTCTGGAAGATCTATTGCCTCGCGAAGTCCGAGGCTGGGAGGCAAAAGGTAAGGACGATCTTTTTGATCCGCAGACTATCTTTGATTATATCGATGGCGCAGGGGAGGTCTATCGTTCTTATAATTTCACCCTTCTACTGGCGAGAAGGTATTCAAAGGAAAACCAGCCTGACATTGTAGCGGATGTGTTCGAGATGTCATCCTCCCGGGATGCCTTCGGGGTTTTTACCCATGACCTTGAAGGTGAGGATGCTGGAGTCGGCAGAGGGTCGACGTATAAAGGAGGGCTTCTGTCCTTCTGGAAGGATCGTTTCTTCATCTCCCTCTACGCGGAAGAGGAGACAGAGGAAACCAAGGAGGCTCTTTTTTCTCTGGCTAAAAAAGTGGCTTCTTCCATCCGGAGCGAAGGGGAGACGCCTGATATCGTGGCTCTTCTTCCCCAGGAAGACCTTGTCGAGAAAAGCGTCCATTATTTTCACAACCATTTGATCCTGAATTACCACTTTTATGTATCTGATGAGAATATCCTTCTTCTTGACCAGGAGACAGAAGCTGCTCTCGGCACTTACCGGGAGAAAAATGAGAAAAGCCATCTTCTTGTGGTCCGCTACCTTGAAGAGGAAAAGGCTTCCCAGGCATTTAAGAGCTTCATTGATGCTTACATGCCCGATGCAGAGGAGGTAGGTCTGGTTCAAACAGAAGACATGAAGTGGACAGCGGCTCAGGTGAAGAGAGATTTTGTGATCATCGTCTTTAATGCGCCCTCGGTACCCTTCGCCAGGGATATAGTGGGGAAGGTTGTCGATAAAATAGAATAGGAAATTTCGAAGAAAGACCATTTCTAAATATAATGCACTTCCAGAGAGATTGTTCCGGCTGCTTCTTATAAATAAAATTATCAGATGAGAAGGAGGCGTGAGTGGGGAAAAAAGTCATAACCAGACGTGATTTTCTGAAGGTGGCAGCCATGACTCCGTTTACAGGGGCCTGGGCCTGCAGTTTTAAGACAAAAAAGGGAGAGGAGCCTTTCGGAAAATCCGCAGATGACGGAAAAGTCAAAGTCGTTCTTATCAGAGACGAGAATGTCCTGATTTCGTTCAACAAACCCGATCCTGCTGTCATCCAGAATATGCTGGATGAGGCTATCTGCGCTCTTTTTGATGTGAGAAATCCTGTGGCGGCTTGGAAGCAGATCATAAAGCCGTCAGATATTGTCGGCATCAAGAGCAATGTCTGGCGTCCGATCTCAACCACGAGAGAGGTTGAGCAAGCTCTGAAGCGGAGGGTCATGGATGCCGGCGTCCCCGAGGAGAACATCGGCATTGACGATAGGGGTGTGAAGAGGAATCCGCTATTCCAGAGGGCGACCGCGCTCATCAATGCCCGGCCGGCAAGAACTCATCACTGGTCCGGGATGGGAGGATGCATCAAAAACCCGATCACCTTCGTCCGTTATCTTCCGGATTACCACGGCGATTCCTGCGCGGACCTGGCCAGGTTATGGACCGAGTATAACATCAAAGAGAGAACCAGGCTGAATATCCTGCTCATGCTGAATCCCCTTTTCCACGGCATAGGTCCCCATCATTACAGCAATCAATATGTCTGGGAATATAAGGGAGTACTGGTCAGCCGGGATCCGGTCGCTGTCGATGCCGTTGGAGTCCGTATTCTGGAGGCTAAACGCCGCGAGTTCTTCGGCGATGACCGGCCTCTCCAGCCTCCTGCCAAGCATATCTTTCTGGCTGATACCCGGCATGGCCTCGGAGTCAGCAGCCCTGACAAAATTCAGCTCATCAAGCTGGGCTGGGAAGAAGGAATACTGATTTAGAAAAAGCCCAACAAAAGGAGCAAGATAAGAGTTGCAGAATCCTTTTTCGCTTTGTGTCATTGCGAGCGAAGCGCGGCAATCTCATAAAATGGTAATTACAGAATGCAAAGTGGATAACAGCGTTTCACATTCTTTTGGAACGAGAAAAGAAGATCAGGAACTTTAGATATATTAAGTGGCTCTTACTTATTCTCGCGGGCCGAAGATTTTTGTTCCAATCCTGACGATATTAGCACCTTCTTCCACAGCGACCTTGTAGGAATTGGTCATCCCCATCGACAGATATTTCATCTCGACTCCGGGAAGCGAAAGGGTCCTCAATTTATCGAATGTTTTTCGTGTCTCTATGAAGTAAGGCCGGGCATCCTCCGGGTCTCCGAACATGGGCCCCATAGTCATCACTCCTTGGATGGCGATGTTCTGGAGCGGGAGAATATCCATGACCAGCGCTTCTGCATCCTCGGGCAGCACCCCGAATTTCTGAGGTTCCCTGCCGCTGTTGATCTCGATGAGGATGGGCATGACCCTGTTGCGCTGGGCGCATCTTTTATCGATCTCACGGGCCAGCTCTGCTGAATCGACTGTTTCGATCATGTCGAAGATCTCGACGGCTTTTTTCACCTTATTCCTCTGGAGATGGCCGATGAAATGCCATTTCACCCTTGGTCCCAGGACTTGGAAGGCAGCCAGGGCCTCCTGGACATAGTTTTCCCCGATTATCTTCACTCCTGCGTCTACAGCCTGCAGAATCTCTTCAGGGGTTCTCGCTTTGGCCGCTGCCATGAGCTCGACACCAGGAGGCAGTTCCTCCAGGATTTTTTTAACGTTTTCTTCGATCATGACCTGAGCCATCGGACTTTTACCCTTTTTCCAAGATAAAACCATAATCAAA
>SMTZ1_10005853_pt1 | contig 12375 bp, 16 predicted proteins | sample DeeMarSWOR136_30_FD_25667 | JGI IMG/M metagenome (IMG submission 25667) | reverse complement strand
CTTTGATTTCACTTCCAGTTTAATCATCTTATTAGACTCTCTTCCTGTTTTAGTTAATCAGCGTTTGCATCTTTGATTTACCATTACCCTTTGGGAGGGAGGGGAAAGATGCAAGACCATATTGAACCTTTGAAAAAGGCCTGTTACTGCCTCAAGGTTTGTCTTGGTTCTTCTCTTTATCTTTTTATAACAAATATATGTTTGATAGTTTTCCTGTTTATCCCATCTCTTTCTTTTGCAGAATCAAGCTTTAACCTGCCCAAAGAAAAACAGCCCCTTGCAGAGTGGCTTGCAAAGATGAGCCCTGATGTGAGGGTTGAGCAAAAGAGCCAGAACTACCACATTGATAATATCTTTTCTCTCAATCTTTCAGGGAAAAAACCAAACCCAAACTCCCAAGAGAGCCCATCTCTTCAGGAGTGGCCAGCAAAGATAAGCCCAGGCTTAAGGGGAGGGAACGGAAGGACCCTTTACTATGTGGATGGACTCATCCCCTTTTTCAGGAAAAAGAGCTCCCTTTTCTTTGCCAACCCAAGGGCAGTATTTGGCAGTAACGATACAGAAGAAGTGAACATAGACATGGGTTACCGCCATCTTCTTTATAATGACAGGATGTTTTTGGGTATCAACGGCTACTTTGACACGCAGAGAAGCGAGAACAACTTCCGCCACATCCTGCGAGGCAATCCCTAATGCAGGCCTTAATACAAACCCTACCCCAATCGCCAATCCTTCCGGTATATTATGCAAGGCCATACCAATAACAAGCATGACAACGCTTCTTTTAACAGATGGCTTTTCTTTCTTAAGTAACTCCGGATTTATATGAGGCAAGACCCTATCAACAATTCGAAACATTACTATCCCGCAAAAAAAGAGATAATCACTAAGTAAAAAGGTATGATTTTTAAGCTTTCAGGTATTAATTGAAAAAAGGATCCACCTAACATCATTGAAGCAGCAAATGCTAAAGAACCACGCAAAATATCTTCTTTGGGCTTTTTTATTAATCCAATTAAAGACCCCAGAGTTTGTCCCGCAAAAATTAAAAATACTATAAATAATATACTATCCATTTTGCCATGCGTTTTTTTTAGATTTTAATAATCTCGCAAAGCCCTTGAAGAAAAAATACTCCTCAAAGCCATCAAAATTATGATTTATCAAAATCTTTTTCCAATCTCGCCGAATAAAATCAAAGGCATAAGGGCATTCTATGAATTTAAAAAGAATCTTCAAATAAAAAGGCAGCTTACTATAAGAAAATTCATTATAATCTAAAATAAAAAAACTCCCATTGCTCTTTAGCGCCTCAAAGGCACTTTTTATAATCACTTCTCTAATATCCTGAGGAAACCCATGTAGCAGGAAAGAAATAAAAACCTTATCAAACTCTTTCTTAAAAGGCAAAGGATGGTCAACTCTTGCATAGATGATTTTAGCATTTGGGAAATTGGTGCACTTTATTTTAAACTGGGAAATCATCTCTTCAGATATGTCAGTTCCAATTAATTCTCCTTCTTTTGAAAGATATTTCATCATCAAACAGGCATTTCTGCCAGTACCTGTTCCTAAGTCAAGTATTCTATCAAGAGGACTAATTTTCATTAATTTAATAACTTCTTCTATGAACGGGGAATATTTTCCAAACGTTATAATATTCATTAATTCATCGTAATATCTTGCAGTAAATCCTTTAGTTTCAACTTTCGATTTAGGATAATAATTGCCCATCAAATTTATATATTACCTTTCGAACTTTTTCGCCCTATAGTTAAAATTTTTTAAATTTCTTTTTCCGGGATATTTTCTAACTATTGTTTATCTCTCCCTGCTTTTTAACAGATAGTCCTTCTCACCCGCATAAATTGGCACCTTCAGCCAGTTCTCCGGGGGCGTAAAAGGACAGGCGTAATCCTTACTATACGCACACCATGGATTATATGCCTCATTAAAATCAAGAACCCATTTCCCCTCAGAAGTTTGATGTTTTTCGGTTTCAAGATCAAGATATCGGCCTGCTCCATAAGTTTCTTTGCCACTGGTTGCATCCCGAAAAGGAACAAATAGCCGTGTTTCCTCAGGAGAACTCTTGTAGGCCTGTAATTTACAATCTACATCACTGACTTTGAATTTGAATTCACCCCATCTAAGAAGTTCTCGCTCCTTTCCTTGTGTATCTTCTACCTTTAATATTTCCTTTTCCTTATGTTCCTGGAGTTGAAGTTTGAAGCGGTAGCCCGGACCAAGAGGGTAATAGTTAAGCCCTTTGAATTGCTGACGTTCATCAAAGGATAATGGCGATTGAAAATGCATTTTGAAAAATCCGTCTTTCTGTTTACGCTCTGCCTTAATGTATTTTTTCCATTCAGAAATTTCCATCGTTTTTCCTTCTTTTATTCGCCCTTTGAATTTCTATTCCGGAATTTTATCTACTGCTTCATACTTTGCCAGAAGGTCATCCTCGGTAAGTAGAATATAACCTTTTCCTTCTATTTTTATCTCTGTTCCTCCAAATTCTTTATAGATTACACGATCCCCAACTGTAACTTCATCAGTTGCATCTTTTGCTACCGCAACAATTTCTCCTTCATGAAGTTTTTCTTTTGCAGTATCAGGAAGATATATGCCGCCGGATGTCTTCTCTTTAGCCTCAAAAGGTTTCATTAAAATACGCCCATTGATTGGTTGTAGCTTCATATTATTACCTCCCTTCTAATTTGAAAGAAGCCTATCGATCTTTGCCTGGTCGAAACCTACTATTAAATGCCCATCAATATCAATCTGAGGCACAGCCATCTGACCGCTACGTCGAACTAATCTTTCGGCTGCATGTTGGTCACGGGCTATGTCTACTACCCTAAAATTAATACCCCGACGCCGCAGGTAAGCTTTTGCGGTTCCGCATGCAGGGCAACCTGGCCCGCTATATACAACCACCCGGTGAGAAACCGCCTTTTTGCCACTCTTATATGGCAAAGAATTTGCCCCGTAGAGAATGCGAGTATAAAACTGAGCACTTTCAACACCCTCAATTCGCCGAGTTATCTTCTCTTTTTCCAATGCTAAAACCGTGGGAACATTTTCAACCCCGAACTGCTTATGCACGCCTTTGACTTTTTCCACATCAATAACATAAATAGGCACTTCCTTATTTTCTTTGCTAAAATTTTCAAGTTCAGCCAGAGCACGCTTTGAGACAGAAGAGAAATTTCCGTAAAATACCAAAATCAAAAACTCCTTATGTTTTTCTTGCATTTGCCCAAGATGCTTATAGTCTTTTATCCATTCAATCATTACCCTTACCTCTCGAAATCGCTTGAAAACTGCTAAAATACCACAGCGACCTCTGATTAGAGATTGCTATTTTATTCAGATTTTTTTAGCAATCACGAGCATGTTGTTCTCACTGAATAAATTAGTTGGAACTTGAATATACTATCTGCTGCAGGTAGGTATTTACTTTTACTCCTTTATAAAATTTCGTATGAATATATTCTGCTATAAACTTAATAATCCATTCCATCAGAACTATACCGGCAAGCTAATAAAAACATTAAATCTGACAATTTATTTAAATAAACTAAAATATTTTTGTTTTTAAACGTCTGTTTATTCCTTAAAGCTACTACTCTACGTTCCAGGTATCTGGCAACCGTACGGACAATATGTAATGTTGAAGAAACCAAATTATTCCCAGGTAAGACAAAATTTTTAAAAGGAAATCTTTTCTCTAATTTACCCCATTAGAAATATGCTTTCTAACGGGGTTTATTTAAATTTTCATGTTACTTTAGTCAAAATTTTATCTGGTGAAATTGCATGCAAAGGCAATCCAAGGTCTTCTGTTGGGTCTGCGCCTAAGGCAAGCCCGAGAAGCTGGGGATAAAGAAGTATAGGCAAATTATACTGTTTGCCATATTCTTCATTTATCTCTTTCTGCTGCTCACCATACATAAGATAACAGGTCTGACATTGAAGAACCATTGCATCTACTTCTTTATTCATCAAATCATCGAGTTTCTTTTGCATTAATGAATGAACCAAATCTTTAGAAACCGGAAAAACCTTTCCTCCACAGCAAAAACCGAGAGTCTCATACTCAATAGGATGGGCTCCTGTGGCAGAAATAAGTTCATGAAGAGTGTGTGGATTATCCGGCTCCTCAAATCCTTCAAAAGCAGATTTTGGCTTTAAATAATGGCAACCATAATGAGGAGCTACGCGAAAACCTGATAAATCCTGCTTTACTTCTTTTTTTATCTTTTCTATACCTATATCCTCGTAAAGAACCCTTGAAATATGCCTTACCCCAACGTTGCCTTTATATTCTAAATCAACTTCGCGCAATTTTTCATTTACTTTATCTCTTGTTGCCTTATCTTTTAATTTTTCTATTGCCTCTGCCAGGGCGCCTGTGCAGGCAGCACAGAGGGTAAGAATATCTAACTCTTCAGCTTCTGCTAAAGCCAGATTCATTGTTGCCATCAAAAGCCCTGCCTCTATACTCAAATTAACCTGATTAATTCCGCAGCAAACAAACTCCTTAATATCAATCAACTCAATCCCAAAATATTTACAAACCCACCTGGAGGCCAGTTCATACTGAGGCACCTGGGTTGGCGTCGTACAACCTAAAAATAAGGCATATTTGCTCATTCTGAATCAATTCTTGGTTTAATTTTATCAATACCGGTTAACTCAATTATCTTCTTAGCCTTTTTTTGATCTTCTTTTAAAGAAGGGAGGGAAAGCTTTTCCCTTTTTTTTACCCAGTTTGCTTCAGTAGGAAAAACTATACCTGTTTTCATAACCTGTTTTGTCTGTTCAACCCAGGCTGGTGGAGCATAACCTTCCTTAGCCGCCATATTTTTTAAAACATTTAATATATTAAAAAACTTAACATTCTGAGGACAGCGCTGTTCACAATTATGACAGGTAGCACAATACCAAATATAAGGGCTACTTAGGACCTGCTTTCTCATCCCTAATCTCACCATCTTGGCTAATTTCTTCGGGTTATACTCCGGAAATGCTTCATGAATAGGACATCCTGCTGAACAGGTCCCACAACTAAAACAGGCATTTAAACCCTGCGCATCAGGATGTGCTATAACCTCAGATCTAAAATTCGGATCAAGTTCTGAGATAGAAACCGGTTCTTTAAATCCAGAGGTTCTTTCTGGTTTACTCATCTCTCTCAAGTTCCTCCATAAGCGCTTTTTTTAACTCTTGCTTTTCCGGCACCCCCATAAATTTAAGAACACCGTTAATAGCTATAGCAGGAACAGACATAATTCCGTATTGAGCAGCTCTTGTGGTGTCAACAGTAATATCGACTTCTTCTACTGTTATCTCACCGCTTAACTCTTCAGATAAACTTTTAAGCATTTCCTTCACTGCCGGACAACCAACACAGCCGGGAGACATAAAATCTTCTATATAAACCTCTGCCATAGCTGTAATCTCCTTAATTTGTCTTTTTTGTCTTTACAATAAATTCGGGAAGTTGTATTTCACCTTTCCTTAATTCACTGTCTACGCAAGAAGCAGCCGCTTTTGCCTGCACAATTGAATCAGGAATATCTTTAGGCCCTTGCGCCGAACCACAGATATAAATACCTCTAACATTCGTCTCAACAAGCCGAAGTTTAGGATGGACTTCCTTGAAAAAGCCATTTCCGTCTAAATTTATACCTAAAAGCTCTGCAAGTTGTTTTGTACCCTTAGATGGGATAGTTGCGCAAGACAACACAACCAAATCTACTTCCAACCTAAGAAGCGCACCTATATCAGGATCTTCAACTTTCAAAATAAGGTTTTTTGTCTTATCATCCTCAATGACCTCAGCAGGCCTGCCATGGATGAAATTAACGCCAATCTCTCTTGTGCGCTTGTAATATTCCTCAAATCCCTTGCCAGTAGTACGCATATCTATATAAGAAATGTAAACTTGAGTATCAGGCAAAACCATCTCCTTTATTATCTGGGCATGTTTTAAGGCATACATGCAACAAACGGAAGAACAGTATCCATTCGCATTTTCATCCCTTGAGCCCACACATTGAATCATCACAACACTCCGCGGCTCCTTTCTATCAGTGGGCCTTAAAAGTTTACCTCTCGTAGGCCCGTCTATATCCAGAAGCCTTGCCAGCTGAAATTGAGTGATAACATTACCATATCGTTCATATCCATACTCGATCTTCTGAGCGGGATTATACTCATCAAAACCGGTGGCTACAATAATGGCGCCTACTTTCAACTCTATTGCTTTAGGCCGCTGTTTAAAATCTATTGCTGAAGCAGGACAAACCTTCTCACATAATCTACAAACACCTTTCTGAAAATAAAGGCAATTCTGGACGTCTATAACCGCTTTTCTGGGTATTGCCTGATCATAAGGTATATATATTGCTTTACGCTCACCTAGGCCTCTTGAATATTCATTATCAACTACTTTTGCAGGACATTTTTCAATACATAACCCACAGCCAGTACACTTTTTTTCATCAACGTATCTGGGGTTTCGATTAACCACAACGCTGAAATTACCTATATGGCCTTCTACATTTGTCGCTTCTGAATTAGTTAATAAATTTATATTCGGATGGATATTAGCATATGCAGTCTTAGGAGCTAATATGCAAGGAGCGCAGTCATTTGTGGGAAAAACTTTATAGAGTAATGCCATTTTCCCTCCAATAGTCGGCAATCGTTCTACAAGGTGCACCTTATACCCTTTGTCCGCTAAATCTAATGAGGCTTCTAACCCGGCCACCCCTCCTCCAATCACTAAAACTGACGAATTAACCTCTACGGTAATCTTGGGGATTATCCGCTTTAAGCGCATTCTTTTTACAGCTTGCTCGATAAGCCTTTTGGAATTATCTAAAGCCTGATCTTTATCGACCTTGCTTGGGCTACCAAACATAGTCCATTTTCTAATATCGATTAAATCTACAAACGCAGGGTCTATTCCCAAATGCTTTGTGCATCGTTGAAAAGTCATCAAATGCAAACTAGGATCACAGGCAACAACAACAATTCTATCCAAATTATTATCCTTTATAGCATTCTGAATGGCAATCTGCCCTTCTTCAGAACAGGAAAACTTATTATCTGTAACAAAAACAACCCCTTCAAGCTTTCCTGAACTCTCAACCAAAGCCTTTATATCTACACCACTGCCAATATTCTTACCGCAATGGCAAATAGAAACACCTATCCGTTTTTCCTTTTTATCCTGTGCCGTTTTTCAATAGTCCCCTTTGTAAAGAATTCCTCCATCTTGCTTTTTATCTGCTGGACATCTATAGTGCCTCTAAGTTCTGAATAGCAAACATTAATGTCCTGAACGTTGGCCCAAGTGTTCTGCCCCCGCGTTCATATCCAGAATTAAAATCTCGTCCCGCCCAAGGATTCGGCTTCTACTTTATTTATTCCCCTCTTTGTAATTCTATCAATACTTGGGATAGTCTCTCATTAGCTTTTTCCATCTCTTGTGTTGCTGATAATACGCTCTCATAACTTGGGTTGCCACTTAAGTTATTAACTTTCTCCACCCATTTGTTGAATTTCTCCCGGTGTTTTTTGTTGTGCTCAGCCCACGAGGTTAAAAGCACTTTGAGCCTGCCCTTCTCATCGGTTGGGAACTTCTTAAGAATATCTTCAACCATTGTCCTAATCGTATGCTCCGGGACCGCGCCGAGGATTTCATCAACACTCTCACCATTAGTGAAATACTTCTGCATGGGTATACTCATAATCTGATATTTCGCTGCTGTTTGCTGGTTTTCATCCACATTAACCATGCAGAATTTAAATCTGCCTTCATACTCCTCGGAGAGTTTTTCGTATATCGGTATAACCATCCTGCAGGGACCACACCACGGCGCCCAGAAATCAACCTCTGTGGGAAGGTCAGAGTTTAAAACCTCCTCCTCAAAATTTTGATCCGTAACTTTTACTATCTTGCTCATACTGCCTCCTTTAGTTTAAACGCCTCTCTTCTCAAATATATCATTAACCGCTGCCTCTGCTTGGGCAACAGCTGTTATTACCTGTTTTACAGAATGATTAGTTACATCGCCAACTGCATATACATTATTGATATTAGTTCTCCCTCTTCCGTCAACAATGATATAACCTTTTTCATCTACTTTTATTTCAGCCTTTTCTGCCAATTGACTATTGGGGATCTCTTCTAATTGAAAAAATACACCATCAGTCTCTATTTCCTTAGTATCGCCGGTTTTCTTATCAGACAAAACGACACTTTTTACTTTAATATCTCCCTTAATTTCCCTTATCTCCATATTAGTTAAAACCTCTATTCTTTTTCCTGTCAGCCTTTCTACAAGAATCTTCTCTGCTTCTATTCTGGGCCTTAAACATATCAAAACCACCGATGACACCGATTCAGCCAAGTATAATGCAACCTCTGCCGCCGGAGACCCTTCTCCTATTACAGTTACCTTTTTATTTTTAAAAAAGGCTCTATCGCATACGGCACAATAGCTAACCCCTTTGCCACGCAGCTTATTCTCACCCGGTACACCAAGTACCTTCGGACGCCTTCCTGAAGCAATAATTACGGCGTTGGCTGTATATCTAGATTTATCTGTTTCTACCATCTTTTCTCTACCTTCAAGATTCAACTTGGCGACCTTCTCAAACTGATGTATTTCTATTTCGGATTTTTTACACTGCTCAACCATTCTATCAATTAAACTTCTACCGCTAATCCCTTCGGTAAAACCCGGATAGTTCTCCAACAAAGGAATTTCCGCGGCTAAACCTCCTGGAATATTCTCCTCAAAAATTAATGCCTTCAGTCCATAATAACCAGCATATATACCCGTACCAAGGCCTGCCGGGCCTGCGCCTATTATAATTAAATCTCGATGTTCCATCTTCCCCTCTGCTATTTTTCAAATATTATTTACCCACGCCAGGCTTCTTTCGCCTCTTTCATAAACTTTGCCCGCTCATCCTCGTTCATTTCTTCTATATTTATCTCAACTTCTACCTTTTTATTTTCTTTCTTTACAGCAGATTTAATATCATTAATTAAATAATCTTTAATGGGGATATCCAGCATTGGCACTTTTAAAATGAGTGTAACTTTATCTTCTTTTATATCTATATCCTTAATCATTCCCAAGTCAAAAAGAGTAGAGCTAATTTCTGGATGTTCAATTTTTTTTAAGGCTTTCTCGATTTTAACTTTCGTATTTTCTATAGCCATATTTTCTCCTACTTTTTTAATGCCTTTAAAATATCTTTTATCAACTGAGGATTCTTCAAAAAATAACATTTTCTCTTTCCCTGCTGAATCCAGTCAACAATACCGCTTGCCTTCAAGATACCCAAGTGCTGAGAAATATTCGGCTGTTTCACTTTAATCAATTCTCTTATATCGCTGACACATTTCTCAGCCCTCAACAACTCCGTAACTATCATAATGCGGGTGGGGTGGGAAAGCGCCTTAAAAAAATTAGATACTCCCCTGTAATCTAAAGCCCTCATTTGGCCCTCCTTATGATATTATCATATTCGAATGTCTTTATATCAAAATCAAGAAAAAATATCAAGTAAATTTTTAAGAAGAAATTTTAAGGGGAAAAACAGACTTTGAGCTTTGAACCAAACCAAAGTTCAGTTCGGGGTAAACTCCAGTAGGTGAATCCCGAAACTTCGAGGTGAGCCCCGAGCAGTGCGAATCCTCCCTTTAGGAATAAAGACTGCTTTGCTGGGGGGATTTTCAACCACGCTCTGCCGTCACGATAGATTCGGCTTCCCAGCCGCCAGATATTCTTCTATGAATAACTACTGGCGGCTGGGGTGGACGAAACCGAGCAAAAACACCTTTTTATATTTTTTTCGCCGCCGCCCAAAATGCGCCAAACACGAAAAGCCGAATCGTACCACTGCATAAGAAATGCTGGCGGCCAAGCCAGTATGCCCGCCGGCCCAGGCGGGCAAATAAGCGAGCGGCCTAGCGAACGGGACAGTGAAGCCGAGCGACAGCGAGGCTGAACGGTGAAAGATGTTTGAGCGTAGCGAGTTTCTTTTACCGTCTGAGCGAGTGAAGGCAGAAGCCGTTAAAAAAATCGACGGGGGCGTCCTTTTTTCCGTCCCTTTTTTGGACGAGCAAAAAAGGGACAAAGCCATTGGAAGAAGTTTAAAGCCAAAACGCTACTGCAGGACTGAAAGATTATTTTTTCAAAAAATCCTAATCTCTGCCTTCTTTGGTTCGTTTCTTGGACGAGCAAGAAAAGGACATAACCGTGCAGAAAAACGCCGTTAAAAAAAGCAGGGGGCACCTTCTTTAAATACCTTTCTTGGGTGAGCAAGAAAGGTAAAGAAAATATGGGAAATCCCTCCATAAATAAATGACCCCCCTGCCAAGGGCAGAAGTTTCTTGCCAAATGAGGCTGATTTCAATAAAATACATAAAAAGACAATAAGTTCAATCGAAGATTGGATTAACGATAGAAAGGTCATCTTTATTTAATAAAAAATTAGTATGTTAAGGATATTTTTGAAATGTTTGTTACAAAAAAAATGAGTTTTAGTGCTGCTCACAGACTCTTCAATCCAAAACTAAGTGAAGAAGAGAATAGAGAGATATATGGAAAGTGTAGTAATCCTCATGGACACGGACACTTTTATACTTTAGAAATTACCGTAAAGGGTAAGATCGATGAAAGGACAGGGATGATAATCAATATCGACGATCTCGAGGATGTAGCAAAAAAAGAGATCATAGATAAGGTTGATCACAAGAACCTCAATTTAGATGTGGATTTCTTGAAAGATACTATTCCGACCATGGAAAACCTTGCTAAAAAATTCTGGGAAATTTTAAAGGATAAAATTCCAAAGGGAGAACTTTACAAAATCAAAATATATGAGTCTGGAAATAACTACGTTATTTATAAAGGAGACTAATATGCAAAAAATAATAAGAGAAATATTAGAAGGGATTGGTGAAGACCCTGATAGACAGGGTCTTAAAGGCACCCCCAAAAGAGTTGAAGATACTTTTAAGTTTCTTACAAAAGGATACAAGCAAGACATAGCCGAATTATTAAATGGTGCCTTATATGAAGAAAAATATGATGAAATGGTCATTGTAAAAGGGATAGACATATTCAGTCTTTGTGAACACCACCTCCTTCCCTTTTTTGGAAAATGCCATGTGGCCTACATTCCTGATGGTAAATTAATTGGCCTGAGCAAAATTCCAAGATTAGTAGAAGTCTTTGCAAGGAGACTACAGGTTCAGGAAAGACTGACTTCTGAGATTGCTCAAAACCTTCAAGACATACTCAAGCCAAAAGGGGTTGCTGTCGTTATAGAAGCCAAACATCTCTGTATGATTATGAGAGGGGTTGAAAAGCAAAACACTGTAGCTACAACGAGTGCAATGCTGGGGGCTTTTAAAAGCAGGCAGGAAACAAGAATGGAATTCATGGAGCTCATTAGTAAAGAAGAAGATTTTTAATTAATACAGACCTTTCTCATTTCTTTAAAGTTTTCCAATATTTCGCCAGCTCCTCTTACCACCGCTTTTAAAGGATCGTTGGCTCTGTATATACGAAGATTGGTCTCCTTATGGAGTCTTGGCCCTAAACCCTTCAAAAGAGAACCTCCCCCTGCCAATACAACTCCTCTACTCATTATCTCTCTTGCAAACTCAGGAGTAATCTTTTCTAAAGCCTTCTTGATAGCATTGACTATAGAAGAAACAGGTTCATCTAAAGATTCCCGAATTGCTTCATCATCAACCTTTATCTCTTTTGGGATACCTTTAACTAAATCGATTCCCCTGATCACAGTTTCTAACTTATTTTTTAAAGTAAAGGCTGAACCAATCTCCATCTTAACTCTCTCAGCTTCAAATATACCTATATCAAGGTTATATCGTTTCTTAATAAAGTGAGCAACTGCCTCATCCATCTCATCTCCCGCAATCCTAATCGATTCACTATAGGCAATGGCTGATTTGGAAATCACCGCTACCTCTGTCGTGCCTCCTCCTATATCAATCACCATATTTCCAATGGCCTTATCTATGGGCAACTTAGAACCTATAGCTGCTGCCATAGGTTCTTCTACGAGATGTACCTTCCGAACACCTGATTGTTCTGCAGAATCAATAACAGCCCTCTTTTCTACCTGTGTGATCCCTGAAGGAATCGCTATAATTGTTTGAGGATGGAGAAGGCTTTTTCGATTATGAATTTTTTGAATAAAATACTTTATCATCCTCTGGGTGATTTCGAAATCGGCAATAACCCCATCTTTCATTGGCCTGATGGTCTTGATTGTATCAGGAGTTTTCCCATACATCTCCTTAGCTTCTCT
>SMTZ1_10005851_pt1 | contig 12377 bp, 8 predicted proteins | sample DeeMarSWOR136_30_FD_25667 | JGI IMG/M metagenome (IMG submission 25667) | reverse complement strand
CCATGCGCCGATTGAGCCCCACTCGTCCGGCTGAGGCGTGGTCTGACCGTCTTGATAGAACAGGGGGTGGACGCCGTTTTGGAAGCCGTCGTCGAAGTCGGGGTCGAGATCGCCGTAGTAGGCGGTTGCCAGGCCGTAGCCGCGCTCGAGGATCCGCTCCACCGGCCAGCGGGAGGCGCTCACGCCGCGTGAGGCCTCTGTGGCACGGTTGTCGATCACGCCGAGCTCCTCGCTGTTGCGCATCCACTGCGTGGAAAGCGTGATGCCGGGGTCCGGCTGGATGGACTGGTTGCCGTTGAAGTTGAGCGCGACGAACGTGGGCACCGGCCCGGTCCGGTCGTTGGGCAGATAGATGAGCAGATCCATCCGAGGGCCTTCGTCGTCAGCGGTGAAATAGACCACGATCTCTTTGCGCGTGGCTTTCCCGCCGAGCGCCTCCCTGTCCACCGAGCGGGTCTCGAAACGCAGCGCCACCGACCGCTGCGGCGTTCTGCCGTAGACGTGCTGCTCGAACAGACGGAGAATCTCAGGCCGCCGCCGCTCTCGCCATGCGTCGGCATCGGCCACGGGCGTGCCGTCGGCCGAGACGAGGGGATCGGGGAGGACGTAGGCGGGCACCTTCGCCTCGTCGTAGTTGACCTCCTCGGCCTGACTGTATGCGGCGCTTGCCGGCAGCGTAGTCACGATCAACAAGGCTGTGAAACGAAGTTGTGTTGCGCGGACAGCTAGCGAGGCTTTCACGATGGTAGACCTCGGATGACGGGATCTGGATATACTACGGCCAGGAACCGGTGTTGCCCAGGCATCTTCACTTGCGACTCAGCAGGGGACTAAACGTGGTCGGGGCGTGGGGCGTCATCCCGCGGGGGACGCGCTGAGCCGCGAGTCCGGGCCTTCATTCATTCCATGTCTGCCACGCCACACTATCGAGCCGGTCCTGCGCTGCTCAAGTGGTCGCGGCACAAGCATCCTTGCTTCTTCATGCTCCTCTTCCGATTTTGACGTACATGCGAAGCCCGAGAGTCTACCCGGGTCGAGCGCGACAGGATCTCTCTCCCTAGTCGGGAATCGCCAACTCAACAAAGACATATGATCATGGGAATCAGACCTATCAAACAGATTGCGATTGGATTGGCAATCTTGACCAGCCTTGCAGGCGCTTCCGGCAAGCCCAACATGCCCCAAGAGCCTCCCAACATCCTCTGGATAACCAGTGAGGACAATTCGGCGTATTTCACGGGCGCTTACGGCAACTCCTTCGCAACTACACCCAATATCGACAGATTGGCGAGTGAAGGATTCTTGTACACGCACGCCTATGCCACCAATGCAGTCTGTTCTCCCTCGCGCAATACGATCATTACCGGAGTGTATTCGACCTCGAACGGCAATGAGAACATGCGCAGCAACTATGCAAAACCGAGCCTGGTCCGTACGTATCCGGAATATCTGCGCCAGGCAGGTTACTATGTGACGAACAACAGCAAGACGGATTACAACACACCGAGCATCGATCCTGCCGCAATCTGGGATGAGAGCAGCAATACGGCGCATTATAGGAACAGGCCGGAAGGAAAGCCGTTCTTTGCAGTGTTCAATCTGATGACCAGCCATGAAAGCAGCATTCACAGGCAAGTCCCGACAGAGGAGCTGCGTCACGATCCCGACCGCGTGACACTGCCGCCCTATCATCCGGACACGCCTGAGATGAGGCATGACTGGGCGCAATACTACGACAAAGTCGAGGACATGGACGCCGAGGTTGGTGCATTACTGCAAGAACTGGAGGAAAGTGGACTCGCCGAGAATACGATTGTGTTCTATTACGGCGACAATGGCGGTGTGCTGGCACGCAGCAAGCGTTTTGTCTATGAGACCGGCACGCAGATTCCGCTCGTCATCCGCATACCGGAGAAGTACGAATACCTCTATCCCGCAGCACAGCCCGGTTCCGAAGTAGGTCGTTTAGTCAACTTCGTTGACCTGGCCCCGACATTACTGAGCATTGCAGGGATTCGCATCCCTGACTACATGCAAGGTGATGCATTCTTGGGGCAGCAAAAGACAAGTGATCCCCAATACACTTTCATGTCCCGCCTGCGTATGGACGAACGCTATGATCATGTAAGGACGGTACGGGACGAGCGGTACCGCTACATAAGGAACTACATGCCGTTCCGCATCACCATGCAGCATGTCGATTACTTGTTCAATGCTCCTTCAGCCCAGTCCTGGGAAGATGCCTATAAAGCAGGGAAGACCAATGAAGTACAGAGCAGATTCTTTCGGCCGAAGCCCGTCGAAGAGCTGTATGATACAGAAAACGACTACTGGGAAGTCAATGACCTTGCTGATGATCCTGCCTATGCCGCTGTGCTCGAGAGGATGCGCGGTGCGTTGACGGGCTGGCAACGCGAGATCCGCGATGTCGGACTGATACCGGAGACTGATTATGCGGATTTTGCGGGCGATCGGTCTATGTATGACTACATGCGGTCAGCGGAATGTCCATTCGACGAACTGCTAGCAGCGGCAAATCTGGCTACTTCGGGAGACCCGGAAGCACTTGACACGTTCATCGAATACCTGAGCCACGACCATAGCGCAATGCGTTACTGGGGAGTCACTGGGATCCTGATCCTGAAGGATGCTGCGCGGCCTGCCATTACGGCCCTGAAACAAGTCGCTGATGACGAATCGGGAGCAGTTGCGACCTTGGCTGCTGAAGCGTTGTACGGACTGGGGGAAAAGGACGCTGCGGTGCAAGCCTATGTGAGCCTGCTGCAGGATACGACGAAGTATGCTATGACGGACAGGAATTTTGCCCTCAACAGTATCGATGCCATCAATGACGAGAGTCTGGAGGTAGTCTCCGTAGTGCAAGAGCTGTTTGAAGAGAAAAGTGCAACCGTACAAGGATTTGCACGGTATAGTGTGTACGATGTCTTGATGTCGGAATACCTGCTGAAGAAATGGGGGAGGTTGAGCTCAGAAGATCGGTAGGTCAATACAATTGAATGCAGATTGCAGATTGCAGAACAGGTCGATCTGCAATCTGCAACTCGCATTCTGCGCCCTACGGCATTGACAGGCCCAGAACGAGTGCGATGGTCTCGTTCTTGGCGTTGATTATGTCCTTGTTGACCTTGGCGAAGTTCTTGGTGCCCATGCTGCCGACTAGGTCAACTGTGAAGATCGCGATCTTGGCGCCGACCCCAGCCTTGATGCCGAAGTCGAAGAACTCGACGTCCTCTGAGCACGATTCGCTGTTGCTACCTGGGTTGATCGGGTTGGCCGGGGTCGGCCCGTCCAGAGAGCAGGAGACGCGAAAGCTGAGCTGCGGTCCTGCGTACGCCCGCACGATCTGGACGTCAACCTTGAGCATGATTGGCACGTCGATGTACGCGGAATTGAGCGACAGCTGCGTGTCACCCGACCCCACGGTAAAACCCTTCTGGGTATACAGTGCTTCAGTTCGGAATCCGATGAAGCCTGCCTCGTGGGCGAACACGACTCCCGCGGTGAACCCGTCCCGCCTCCCCGTGTCGATGTCCCTGCCGTCCTCGGTGATCTTGGCACCGGCGTTGACCCAACCGGCCATGATCCCCTGTCCCGCTGCCGGAGACGCAACCAATGCGAGGGCGGCGGCGATGCCGAGGCCGACAATGCGTTTCATGAAACCCTCCTCCCATGTTTGGTGTGTGCTTTCTCTTCATGTGGTTCTTCACCAAGGCCTACACTGGCGACTACCAGTCTGCTATTGAACGCCAAACGCGAAGATTGTCACGCTCAACGGGGCGACCGTAATCCGACGCGAGGCGTTCGTAAAAGACGTCTGGTAGATGTCTACCTCTCTCGGTTTGCCGGGTGTGTTGTGCGACCAGCGGCTTTCCCCGGTGATTGTCCAGCGACTCCCCTGTCCGTTGAGAGCGTGGCCCGCAATGCTCAAATCGAGCTCGCGGCTTTGTTCCAGCGGGTTGATGATGGCCACGGTCAACGTCGTATTGTCGTCCGTCATAGCAGCGGCAATATCCAGCGACGCGTCCAAGTGTGAGACCTGCACCGGATGCGTGCCGAAATGGTGGCGATACAGTTTCAAGACCAAACCCGTCGTCTCGAACTCGGCCGCCGTCGCCGTCGTCTTGATGGCCCCAATCACGTTCACCGTCTGCGCGTAGTTGGCCATGTAATACAGGTCGCTGTTCTGGAAGAACGTGTGGAGTCCGGCCGCGAGGCCTAGCGCGTCCTGCAGGAAGTACTGCACGCCCAGTTCGCCGTACTCGTTCGGACCGTACCAGTAGTTCCACTCGTCCATGGCGATGCGAACGTCCTTGTCCGCTAGACCCGGAATCTCGGTCCGGTAGGTGCGGTGTGCCTCGGCGACACGATTGATCTGTGCCCTGATCTGACCCACGTGCTCGAGCAGGTCGTCTCTGTCCTGCCAGTAGAGGTGCTCGCTGATCAGGTCCATGTGGTCGGCACTCCGGGTCAGCATCTCACGGCTCCACTCCCCGGCGGCCCCCACGCCCACGGCTCGGACTGAAGGATCCACGGCACGCATTGCGTCGACGACCCGGTTGTGCTTCAGGACATATTCGGAGAGCGGCATGTGGCCCAGCTGCCACTCGCCGTACATCTCGTTACCCACGGCAAACCACTTGACGCCATACGGTACCGGATGGCCGTTGTCCGCCCGCAGCCGGCCCCCTGGTGTATCCACGCTGCCGTTCAGATACTCAACCTGCTCCGCCGCGGCTTCTGCGCTGCCCAGCCCCGTATTGACGGCGATGAACGGTTCCGCTTCGATCAGGCGCATCAGATCCATGTATTCGTGCAGCCCAACGTCGTTGTGCTCGATCCCCTTCCACGCCGGGTTCTTGCGGGGCGGGCGACGATCGGGATTGCCGATGCCGTCTTTCCAATCATACCCGCTCACGAAATTGCCGCCGGGCCAGCGATAGATGGGCGCATTGAGCTGCCTGAGCAGTGCAATGGTCTCCGCCCTCCATCCCAGCATGTTGTTCGCTGGCATGAGCGAGACCGTGCCTACCATGAAACTCCCTTCGCCTCTGCCCACGATTTCCAGACGTCCGTTGTCCGTAGAGCCGCCGGCAACGAATTCCAGCGGTACCGTTACGTAAGACGCGCCGATGTCGGACACCGTTACGCTGTGGCGGCTGCTGGCGCCGCTTCCCCACACGAGACTCACCTCGATGGGTGCAGCGGCCGGATCACCGGAAAGCGCGATGCGCCCGGTGTAGTGCCGCCCCTCGATCAGGGCCAGCCGCTCCTGCATCAGCCCACCTGGGTTCCCGTCACCCGGCAGGTCGACACGCGGCGTATGCTCGCCCACATAGGGAGACTCGGATACCATCGACACGGCGGACTTGTCGCCGATAATCATCCAGGGAGATCGCATCAGAAGCTCGTAGGGATGCCCTTCGCCATCCCACGAGCGCGGGCCCGGTGTGAACATCTCCCACGCCGGCGCCTCGCCAGTCACTGGATAGTAGAACTTGCGGTCCTCCAGCATCTCGGCCCAGAGTCCGCCGTAGATGCAGCGGCCCAGGTGTTCGATGAACTGCCCGTAGATGTACGGTGAGATCGGTTCCCCTACCGTGCGCGTATCGATGGATACCGGGACCGCCTGCCCGCGCGCAGGCACGGCCGACGACATGAGTACCAGGATCGTTAAGCCACAGGCGGCAGCACGAAGAGTGGACATGGTATGCTCCCTCGTCTACGATGAGCCAAACTCAGCGGTTGTTCGTTGTCCCTTGCAGCATCAGCCAGATTGAATCTGGTCCAAGGCCCTGCTCACCCTCCCGGCATAATTGTCGATCTGCTCATAATGCTCGAAGCCGATGATGATCATATCGACAGATCCGAGTCCCAATACGAACCTCAGGGCATTGTCTATCTTCTCGCCATCTTCGGGATAGCCGCCTCCCCCTATCAGCTTCATTCCGATGACACCCTTGCCCGAATCGTGCGCCTGGTGGATCAGGGAGATGACCTCTTCGGGTTCGGGCTTGTCCATTGCCATCCCGTAAGGATTGATCCTGGCGTGAAGCACATCCACCCAGGGGCTCTCCACAGCGGCCTTCATGGCCTCCCATGAGTGGACGGAAACACCGTGGGCCCCGATGATTCCTCTCGATTTCAGATCAGACAGGATATCCATCTGGCGCTGCTCGATTTCCGGCCAGTCGGCATCCACCATGCAATGCAGCTGCACGATGTCGATGTAATCGGTATTCAGCTCTCTCCGTAGCCGGTCCACCACGATGTTCGCGGGCGGACGCTCCGGCTCGGGTATCCCGCCTTCCCGGGTCCAGATCTTGGAGCTGATGGTGACGTCCTCACGCGGGATGGTCTTGAGTGCCCGCGCCATCAGCCCATGTGTTCCATAAGAATCCGCATTGTCGAAGAACCGGATGCCCACATCATACGCGTGCTGTACCACGCCCAGCGCCTTGGCCTGGTCCTGCCGGACGAGGGCGCACGAGCGGTTGACGCCCCGAAAGCCCATCCCGATTCCGAGCAGGGTCGTCTCGAGTCCCGACTCACCCAGTTTCACCAGCTGGAACGGATCACTGGAAACCCTGTTCAGCAAACCCGTTAACGGGTTGCCGAACGCGAGGTATCCCGTGCCGAGCGACAGGGCGGACACGAATTCACGACGATTGAGCTGTTTCATGAGGCTGCGCTCACGTTATCGAGTTGTTGAATGGTACAACATGTGGAGTTCCAGTATTACCAGCCGATCTCGTTCAGGTATCTGTCCAGCTCTTCCCGGGACATCGGCAACAGCTCCGGATGCTGGTCGATCCACTGCAGGAAATCCGCCCTGATCTCATCGCTCCACCGGCCGTCGATCTGGCCGGGAGTGTATATCCCTTCCTGCAGCCGCTGGTGCCCGAAGGCATCCCTCAGCGCGGTGAACTCACCGTTGATCACTACCCGTTCCAGCAGGTGGGGAGGGATGAAGACGACGCCTTCTCGCTTGGCCAGCACCGCATCCCCCGGGAAGACGGTGGCAGTCCCGATCCTTATCGGGACGTTGATGCCGGTCAGCATCACTTCTTGTAAGTAGGAGGGGTCCCAACCTCTCACATAGGCATTGAAACCCTCGATCTCCTCGAGCCCCTCCAGATCCCTGGCGCCGGCATCGAAGATCACTCCCCGCTTCGAATTGGTGTATATCGCATTTCCCAAGTTGTCGCCGATCAGGGTCCCATCCACCACCTTCCCGAAACAGTTGGCCACGTAGACGTCCCCTTCCGACAGGAGGTCGATGGGCCAGGAGTTGTCGGCCCCTATCATGCCTTCTTGGTGTCCCTTCTCCAGCAGCCGGTCGGCGTAGTCCGGTCTCCGGGGCAGGTATTGGGCGGTGAGCGCCTGCCCGGTGAACGGCTGGTCTTCGTGCAGCATTATCCACTCGCCTGCAAACTGATTGCGGTAACCTGCTCCCCGGAGCACTCCCCAGGCTTCTTCAATGGAAATGTTCCTCAAGCGTTGGAGCAGATCCTGGGAAAGCTTGGGCCGCCCGTCCGGGAAACGCTCCCCGCCCCATTCCAGTGTATAGAAGGTGATCTCCTCCGGCGTGGCGCTCTGTGCATGGGTTACGGTGACGTCCGCCAGGCCAAGGCAGATCAGACTGAGCAACAGCAGCGACTTGTTCATGGCACTAAGGTTTGGTTAGGGTTGTGCCGCTTCATGGTCCAAGGTTTCTTGTTCCGTCTTTCCCCTCCACCAGGTGGCCAGGGAAGATCCGGTCACGTTCATCATGGGACCGAATACCGCCGGCGCAAGGCCGATGGTTGCCACTTTGCCCATCTCCAACGCGATCCCGCTCGCCAGTCCACCATTCTGCATCCCAACTTCCAGCGCAATGGTGCGGCACGATCGCTCGTCCATGGACAACAGCCTGCAGCCCCAGTAACCCAGGAAATAGCCCGCCAGGTTGTGTATCAGGCACGCCAGGATCAGGGCCAGACCAATGGCCATCAGGCTATCCCTGCCCGCAGCAGTGATGATGGTGATGATCACCCCTATACCTACCATGGAAACGAGTGACATCGCCTTGTCCAGCCAGTCTTTCCTGCCGCGGGCATAATGCCTGAAGACCAGGGCGGCGACGATCGGCAACAGAGAGAACCATACGATATCAGTTGCGCTGCTGGAAAGGAACTGCTGGAGTGCCACCTCGTTGACCTGGTAGTTCAGGAAGTTCTTTGCCACGATAACCGCCAGATATGCGAGGGCCTGGATCACGACACTGCTGCGTTGTGTCAGCCCATACCCGATCGCGTTGAACATCAGGCCGGCTACGATCGGTAAGATGACGATGTTGATGATGCTCAGCATCATGTTCCAGAAATCAATCGGTACGTACTGGCCGGCCAGCAACTTCATCAGGAACGGGGTCATCAGGGGTGCCATCAGGGTGGCCACGGCCGTGAGTGTGACGGAGAGCGCCAGGTTTGCCCGCGCGATGAACGACATGACATTGGATGCAAGGCCGCTCGGTGAGCATCCGACCAGAACGATCCCTGCAGCGATCTCCGGCGGGAAACCGAAAGCCTTGGCAATACTGATCCCCACGGTTGGCATGATGGTGAACTGGCAGGCGATGCCGACGATAACGCCCCTTGGCATGCGGATCACGTCGGCGAAGTTCTTGATACTCAACTGGGATCCCATGCCGAACATGATGATCTGAAGCAAGGGAACGATGGCCCGCTGCAGGTCGAAACCGCCGAGTTGCCTGAAGAACTGGGGATAGTTCATCGACACCGTCACGGCGGCAAAGATCCATATCGTATAGGAGAACCGCTTGAGTGTGGGGTGACCGTAGAAACCGAGGGCCAAGGTCACGAAGAGCAGGGTGAGCAGGGGGCCGGTGAGGTCTTTGGCATCCAGCATCCAGGAAACCAAAAAGCCTGCAAGGAAGAGCAGGGAGGCGGTCAATAGGTACTTGAAGATGATATTGTGCATGGCTTGACTTGGAATGGAGCCTCCGGCAACCCCGGAATGGCGAGCCGAAATTGACTATATTCAATCATGAAACGCCAATTCATCCTTTGTGCATTCACACTTGGCCTTCCCTTGGGAGGTTGCGAGCAAGGATTCGAGCCCGTCTACGATGTACCAGAAGATTTGCAGATTCACATTGATTCGTTCCTTGAAGAAGCTGCCATGCGAGGACACGAATTCACAATCAATAATCTCATTATAGAATACGATCCAGAGTTGTCATTTGAAAGATGTGGAACATGCAATTCTGACTCAGAGTTGGACAACATTCAGAAGGTGGTCAAAATCAATCCGAATTGTCTAATCACATACAACGAACAGATGGAGGCTCTTGTCTTTCATGAATTGGGACATTGTTTTCTTGGTCGTCAACACAATTCTGATCTGTTACCGAACGGTGATCCCAAGAGCATTATGATACCCAACAATTACAATGTCTATGCCCCTTGTATTTATCAGATTGGGGATGAAGACTGCAATTTCACCTTCAAAAGGGGCTACTATTTGGATGAACTTTTTGATGAAAGTACTCCAGTGCCCGATTGGGCCAAGTGACTTGATTTCATTCTTCTAAACTCGGCCTGCCCGATCTTACTCAGACTTCCCCCGAAAACGGATCCGCGCATTATGACACTCCTCCGTGGAGTGGAGTGCCCCCCGAATAAGGTCCACTAATGTGCGAGTTTTGAGATTGGCTCCGGTCTAGGGTGAAGGCGCCACCGGTCCGGAAGTGGACTGGTGGCTGGTCGGCTAAACTGCTGTGTGGCCGTGTGTTGCTGTAGTCATGTCTCCAGCTGTTCAAGGTCGTCTGGGTGTCGGCAAGAGTGAGAAGCCGTTGTGAGTGCCAGCAAGAGCAGGTAGGCAATCACCAGTGATTTGAGGATGATATTGCACATGGCGTGACCGGAATTTGACGGCTTGTTGAACGGGACTATAACATTTATGAACCGACCCCAACCGGAAGTTCAATATCATGTCCAAATACAATACGCCGGACACCCTGGATTCGCGTCGGGAGTTCCTCAAGAAAGCCGGACTAGGCGGCCTCTCAGCGGGATTCCTGCTCAACGGATCCATCCACGACCAGCTGGGATATCTCACCCAGAACGTCAACCGCAACTCGGCGCCCTCAGATCTGGAGATCACGGACATGCGCATCGCCGAGATCACCGAGGTGGTGTTCCGCACGCCCGTCGTGCGGATCTATACCAACCAGGGGATCGTCGGGCACGGTGATGTGCGCGACGGCGCCGCCAAGGAATATGCCTTGTTTCTGAAAAGCAGGATACTCGGCGAGAATCCCTGCAATGTGGAACGGCTCTTCAAGAAGATCAGCCAGTTCGGGCACCATGGGCGGCAGGGAGGCGGCGTCTCAGCGGTGGAGATGGCCTTGTGGGACCTGGCTGGCAAAGCCTATGGTGTCCCCGTCTACCAGCTCTTGGGCGGGAAGTACCGCGATAGGGTACGGCTCTACTGCGACACCACCATGTCGCGTGATCCGCATGAATACGCCCAGCGCATGCAGCAAAGGTTAGATCAGGGTTATACGGCGCTCAAGATGGACATTGGGATCAACCTGTTGAGGGACATCCCGGGAGCGGTAATCAACGAACCTGGAGGCACGCTCGAGCCCTGGCAATACGAGTACCGGGATTACGGGATGACGGAACACCCCTTTACCGCGGTACAGATCACCGACAAAGGCATGGACCGGCTGATGGAGTTCATCGCCGTGATGCGTTCGCAGATCGGGTATGAGATACCGCTGGGGACCGACCACTGGGGGCACTTCGGCGTGAACGAGGCCATCAAGATCGCCCGGGCCACAGAGCCTTACAACCTTTCGTACATAGAGGACATCATCCCCTGGCAATACACCGAGCAATTGAAGGAGATCACCCAGTCATCCACCACCCCCACGCAGACCGGGGAGGACATCTACCGGCTGTACGGCGGGTTCCATGACCTGATCGCGCAGCATGCTGTGGACATCGTGCACCCGGATCCCAACACGGCCGGAGGGATACTGGAAACGAAGAAGATAGGTGATTTCGCATCCATGCATGGGATCGGCTTCATGCTACACCATGCAGCTGGACCCGTTTCCTTCCTGGGTGCCGTACACGCGGCGGCAGCTACCGAGAATTTCCTCTGGCTGGAACATCATGCAGTGGATTCGCCGCGGTTCGATGACCTGATGAGCGGCATTGAAAAACCCATCGTCCAGAACGGCTATGTGAGAGTGCCCGAATCACCCGGCCTCGGCGGCGAGCTCAATGACGAGGTGGTCAGAGAGTTCCTTGTGGAAGGGGAAGAGCTGTTTGCCCCGACCCCGCAATGGGATGAGATTCGAGCTTGGGATCGGCTGTGGAGCTGATGCTCGAGTGCAGATTGCACAATGCAGATTGCAGAACCAACGACTCAATCCGCACTCTGCAATCTGCACTCGTTCTACCCACCCTCTTGCACATACTCCTCCACCGCCTCCCTCAGCGCCAACATGTTTGCCGCCGGCGCCGCGGGAGGCACGGAGCACGCGGTGGAGAGTATGTAGGCGCCACCTGGTGCCGCGAGGCGGAGCCGTTCCAGCGCTGCTTGCCGCACGTCGTCAGGTGTTCCGTTCAACATCGTGTTGACCGGGTCGATGTTGCCTTTGATGAAGACCCGTCTGCCTAGAAGGCGTAGCGCATCTTCCAGATCGACGGTGCCGAGCGGTGGTGGGTCCAACGTGTCGATGCCGTCGATCCCTGTTGCCTCCATCAGGTCCAGCCGATCGCCTATCGCCCCGCACGTGTGGACATAAACCGGAAGCTCGCTGCGCACCGATCGGACGCCTGCGGCGATCCTGCGCAGGAATGGCGCCTCGAACTTCTTGTAATGGACCCTTGAGATGAAGCCGGCCCCTACGAATGCGGATGACACCAGGATCGCGTCCACATCCTCCTTGGCGTAGAGACTTGCGAGGCAGGTGGCCCCGTCTGCCAGCCTGTCGAGTATCGCGAGGCACTTGCCCTCGTCCAGCGCCAACGCCGTGAGGCCCTCGGCATAGCCGACCAGTTCCATCAACTGCGTGAATGGACTGAAGATCTCGGCGTGCAGTGATACGTCGGATCCGGCAACATCCCTCACGCGGCGGAGCGTATTGCAGCTGTATTGGGGGAAGAAGTCGGGCCTGCCAACGGGAGCTTTCTCTCCGCTGAAGCCCCACGAGTAGGGATATGTCACGCCGGAAAGGTCGTGGGGCTCAACGTAGAAGAGTGCTTCGGGATCCACTCGATCGAATGGAACGGGAGAGGTGCCGACTGTGGCGTGACGAACGTGGGGATTGTCGTCGGGTG
>SMTZ1_10005850_pt1 | contig 12377 bp, 10 predicted proteins | sample DeeMarSWOR136_30_FD_25667 | JGI IMG/M metagenome (IMG submission 25667) | reverse complement strand
ATGGCCGAAATTATCGCGTCGAATTGGGCGATTGGTGGAAGCACCCCTTTATATTGATGATACCCCGGCAATGGACATTATGAAACTGCGAGCCAGGGCTCGCCGCATGGTAGCCGAAAAAAAAATAGGATTAATTATCATAGACTACCTGCAGCTGATGGAAGCTCCCAAAGGAATGGATAGCCGTCAGCAGGAAATATCATACATTTCCCGCTCCCTCAAAAACCTGTCAAAAGAGTTGAAGATTCCGGTTCTGGCATTGTCACAGCTGTCCAGGGCAGTAGAGATGCGGGAGTGGAAGCGACCTACCCTGGCGGATTTGCGGGAATCGGGTGCCATAGAACAGGATGCCGACGTGGTGATGTTTGTTTACCGACCGGAATTGTACAATATCACCAACTTTGATGACGATAATAAAACACCAACCGAAAATATGGTGGAACTTATTATCGGAAAGCATCGAAACGGTCCCACCGGATCGGTGAAATTATTTTTTAGTAAAAATTACGGCCGTTTCGATCTCCCGACCCGTCATTTCGACATAGCCACTCCAGAAGAAGTGGGCTTTTAGAATTGCAAAAAAGTAGTTGCGAAGATATATTACAGCTATTATATTTGAGGCGCTTTTTACAGGATGATAATATTGTCCAAGGACGGACAATATTTTTTCTGGGGTAGCCCTGCAGTGGCAGGCCGGGATAGGGATTCAAAGAAAGAAATAACTTTAGAAAATTTCCGGAGTAGCTCAACGGTAGAGCGGGTGGCTGTTAACCACTAGGCTGGGGGTTCAAATCCCTCCTCCGGAGCAACTTTTAAAAATTATAACTTCAATAAAAATAGGGGCATGGATGCTCCTATTTTAATTTTAAATAACATTGTTGCAACAAAATGACAATTTGCAATGGTTTTTAAAACAGAATTGGACTTATTTAATTATACTACTTGTAATACTTGAAATCAACTTTATTAGCCTGAATAGTCAATTATTTAGGCCACTATATATATAATCCGATTTTCTCTAACCCACCGGCACTTGACAAATTCCCATAATTTTGTATATTATAATGTTCTTTTTGAACCATATCTCTGCACCGAGGGAGTAGAGGTATATGAATATTGAGCTAATGTAGGTTTTAGCTCCGGTTCCTTCCTGAATACTGACCTGAAGTTTCCCCCAAAAGTTTATATAATATTCAAGAATATCTGTTAGTTATGTCCTGTTATAAAGGTAATATGTTTAATTAACAAGCAATGACAATTTTCCATGTATAAGAGTGATACCAAGCAAAATTTTCCACATATCACAATTTATGCCATAATAAAAATAGGAAATAACATATGAAGATATATAAATCTATTATATTATTTTTGACTTACTTGATTTTTTTATCATTCAATTGTCAAAGAGAAGAAAATCCTCTCAAGCCAGAATCTGATACAATTTTAAGAATTTATATTTCAGACTATATACCAGATTGGAGTGATCCAATGGTTCCCCCCCCAGCGGTTCCTCCTTTGAATGAACTTAATCTGATTGAAGAGCCCTTTTTAACTAATGCTGATATTACAAATTATAAATGGAGTACTCATTATATCACTTTTCCTATCTCTGTTCATAATAAATTAAAGAATTGGGGTAATCTATTACATCGAATTTTTGTTGTTGTTGCTGAAGGTGAAAGAATTTATTGGGGAAAATTTATGGATGATCTTGATTCTGGTATTTGTCAAAATCCAGTAATAAGGCTTTTACCTCGTCATCCAGATGGTCGAAATACAATTCCAGAATTTTTAATTATTGAACGTGCATATCCAGGATATTCTGGTTCCCAAAACGATCCAGATATTCGTAATGATCTACGAATTTATAATGCATTAAAAAAGGCATGCATATTATTGGAATGAACTATTTTAGGTTTTTAACATTTTGATATTCTTATAAAAAAGGCATAACAACTCACTACACCCGACCAAAAAGCTGGTGCTTTTCGCGGGTGAGTTCCAGCATTAGAGCATTAAAAAAGGATGATTGAAAATGAGAAAGCACACTTTTATCTCGCTATTTTTGATTATTTTGCTGTCATTTTCCCAGGTCACTTTTTCTCAGACAAAAGATGATTCATCAAAAAGTTCTTTAAACAAGGGAAGTTGGTCTCTCCAATTTCAAATTTCTAGAAATTTCACGTTAGATACTTTTCAGGGATCAAATATTTCGGCAAAAAGACACTTTTCACCAAAACATGCTCTCAGATTTGGAATAGGATTAACTGCGAGTACCCAAGATTTTAACAGAGAATCCCAAGAGGATAACAATTACCATTCAGAGCGCAAAGATGAAGTAGAGGATAATTATACTCAAATCGATATTAATTGTTATTACATCTATTATGCTAATCCCGGTAAACAAATAAACGTTTATTTCGGTGTAGGTCCCCTAGGTGGATATTCAGACTTTGACCGATCTCAAATGGGAAATCAAATCATCCAAGATACCCTTTATTATGATATCCAAGATTCCAGGAAGGTTAATGGTTATAGTATAGGAATTCATGGCCTAATCGGAGTTGAATGGTTTGTCAAAAAAGAGATTAGCATTCATGCTGAATATGGATCAGCGTTTAGTTATGTAAAAGAAGATTCGGAAATAACTGCCATTAGAATATCATCTCAAAATGATGAGGATAAAAAAACTTCAAAAACTGAGTCCAGTGATTTTGAATTTCACTCAAGCGGGGTAATGTTTGGTATATCAGTATACTTCTGACTATAAAATAAAGGATAAATGCTCCAACTCGGGCTTTAAACTAACAGGGAAAGCTGGAATTTCCCTGGATTTCTGAATTGCTTGATCCGGCTCAGAGTAAACTCAGCTTTCATCTCACTGGCAGTTTACACTTGGTACGTTAGGCAAAAATAGAAGAGACATTAATATGAAACATTTCATTCTTATAATAATATTGATTTTTATTTTCTTTTATGGTTGTAATATATTGAATCCCAATTCTAATGAATTAGGTGAAATAGAAACAGAATATATCATTTCTGATACTACCGGTGTTATTTCTACAGTTTTTCATTCTGGTGAAAGCTTCGACATGAAATTCACCTTAATCAATAATACTGGTGAAGATCAAGTATTTTATCATTCAGGACCCACTGTAATATTTGAGATAATTCAAGCTGATAGTGTTTTAACATCATCAATTAAAGGTCTTGCTTGGCCTGCAGTAGCGTTAAAAGGAATTTTTAAAAAGGGTAAAGAAATTACTGATTATTGGCGGGCACCAAACTCACCTTTGGATTCACAGTTTGGTACCAAGACTATCCTTGAAGCTGGACAATACAAGGCAAGAGTTAGAATATCAATGGGATTTAAATACTATAATGCTATACCTTCAGAAGTTAAAGAAATCACAATTACTGAATAAAACTATAATTGAAGCATGAGAATTAATTGCCTAACCGTGCGCGTGCACTGGACGCTTTTTTCTTTGCTTCTTTCTTTTTATAGTGCACCAGTCAAGTATCGATGAATAGGTTAATTTTGTACATCACAACCAGCGCCAGTGAGAGTTAAGTTGTTAACCATATAGATGAGGCACTACACAGACTTTTGACCATGACATGATAAAAAAACAAATACGGATGTTCTTTTTATATAATTTAATTCATAGTACCAGCATACAGCTAATTCTTATTAACCAGAAAGGAGGTCAAATAAACAGACAAATGTGGAAATTAAATAAAAGGGAGCTATTATAACTTGCTTCTAAAGTAAAGGAGGTCTATTATAAGATCGATAATCTTCTCCCTATTTATTTTTTTCATTTTTTTAACCTCACTTCAATCACAATCACCAGAGAAGGAATGGGGTAAAGGAAAGCTGAGGGTTTATCTAAATTGTGATATGTTTAGATTTCCCTTGGAAGTTTATGCGGCGTATCTTTCTTATACAGAAGATTTGGAAAATAAAATAAATATCGATAGATTCGTTGTTCAAACTTTTTCTGGACCCGAATCAAGACGTTCTATAAGAGAGGACACCCTTTCGAGAACAGATTTGCACACTTTAAAACCGGAATTATTTGAAAAAATAGGACTTTATTTGACTGATGATATTATATCTTTGTTCAAAGAACATGGGGTTTATTTTATACGGAGAGGAGTTTCCGCTTTTTCCCCATCAGATACTATACCTCGTAATATAAAAAACCTTGTAACTGGCAAAGACATGTTGGTAAAAAGTGAAAATCAAAATAAATCGTTGATTATTAGGTTTGATGAAAAGGTTGATGTGGTAAGATTTGCCGAGAAGTTGAATAAATTAAAGTGCATAAAACTGGCGGCACCTCAAAAACCTATCGATACATACTCAGTGCCCAATGATCCATGATGGATAAACGAATCAGGAGGAGCAGATCAAGAAGAATATATGGGCATGGCTTTAATGAACTTTGAGTCTACCTGGGAAGTAATCAAGCGAAAAAATCCGAATCTCAACCTTCCAGAAATAAGACTTAGCATTATTGATAGAGACTTTTCCGGTATTTATTGATATATAGAGCAAATATGGAAAATAACACCCGATATTTTCAGTGTATTGCCAAAAAATAATATTATGTTATTTTTTGAATTTTGAGGAACAATGCTATGAAAAAAATTGTTGTCTTTATTTTGTTTCTCATTGGTACAAATTATTGCTTTGGACAATATTATCAATCCGTTAATATTTCAAATTCGCAGGAAAATTCCGACCATTCTTGTCTGGCCATTAATTCTAGTGATAAATTGTTCATGTTTTGGGTAGAAAATGAATTAGCAATTTCATACAAACATAATATTAATGGGAACTGGTCAGAACCAATAAATGTGTTCACAAGTGATCCTTCTTCAACAATTAAAGAACTTTCTGTTAATATGGTTGTAGATACCTGCCATTTGTTTTGGATCGAGCAAAATAGCATAGAATCAATGATAAAGCATTCTCAAATTTTTAATGAAACAATTGGTGATAATGAAATTATCTACCAGTATTCCAATAACCTAAATCGGTTAGAATCTGCATCAATCCAAGATGAAATCTGTATAGGTTTTTATCAGGAAAAGCCAAACTTAGATTATTATAGCGACATAGTTATTTTTAATTATTCAAATAAAGAATATTGTCTAATTGATTCCTGTGACAATTACAAAGATTTTACTCTTGGATACGATGCAAATTCTATTTTGTGGGTTTATTGGTTTGGGGATAATAATGAGATTTACAGTAAACACCTTGTGGAAAATAATAGTTGGTCCCAGCGAGTTACATTTTCAATTTTTGTTCCATTCTGTAAAGATATTGACTGTGAGTTTAATTATACTACCCAATTATTTAATCTTGCTTTATCAGGTGATATCGCTACCGCTCTTTATTGGGAAAATGGACTCTTTTTTGTTGAGGGTTATGATTCACAATGGCCGGAGGCAGAAACTATTATCGAACAAACATCTTTATCAGGTAATGTTAGATATACCGAATACCCACAAATTGTAGTTGATTCCGAAGGAAATTATAAGATTTATTTTGAAGATGATTATTCAATAAGTATTGCTGAAAAAGATTCTCAAAATAATTGGATGTTACATAATATATTACCTTCTACTAATCCGGTGCTGCATTCAACCGCTATTAATTCTGAAGATAGTATTTTTATCACTTACAAAGATGATAACAATGTTTTTATCGCTTATGAAGCTAAAATATCGAGTATATCTCCTCATGATACAGAGGACATTTTAAAATCATATTACTTATTTCAAAACTACCCTAATCCTTTCAATCCGAGTACGATTATTGAATTTGATACACCAAAGACCAGCAATGTGACACTAAAAATATTCAATATCCTCGGGGAAGAAGTAACCACACTTGTATCCGACAGGTTATCTGCTGGCTTGTATATGTACGAATGGGATGCTTCCAATATGGCAAATGGGGTATATCTTTATCGGTTAGAAGCTGGGGGTTTTGTTGAAACCAGGAAGATGATCTTAATGCGATAAATACTGCAAGATGGAGCTGAATATCACAAGTACAACCAGCTCTAATTCTTATTTTTTTGTTATTTTTATTTGGAATTTTATATTTACTATTTTGTTACTTATCTGAAATATACTCAATTTTATCTCATTTAATTCCAGTCACTTATAAAAACATTTCCACAACATCCTAATGAATGTTTCTGCAGAAGCCCACTCTGACATCAGCAGTCGGATTGTGTTCCCTTGCCTTAAGGCCACCCATCGGGACAGAAATGGGACTCCTGCGAGCGATATTCGATATTCTAACTTTATAACTTGAAGGGATCGGTTATTTTTAATTCATGTATAATTTGACCGTCTTGAAGATCTTCACTATATAAAATAGTACAGCGATTTTGTAATGCCGCTGCGATAATTAAAGCATCGTAAAAGGTATACTTCCATCGTTCTGCCAGTTCCAATGTCCGATGAAAGAGATCGATTGAGGCATATACTTCGCAAAGGGGTTCAAGCACGGTCAATAAAAAGATTCGACTATCGTCATAAGAAATTGGGACAGCAAATTTCCTGGTTGCTACATTGAGAAATTCCTGGATGACCTGATAACTGATGCATCCGATGCCTTTTTCAAGTCCCACTTTAATAAGATCGCGCGAAATTTTCTGTTTATCTGGTTGGGACGCATCAAATGAATATATCAAAATATTTGTATCTAGAAAAAATTTATCTCTCATTGAGTTCTTCTCGGGAAAAATGCTTTCCTGCCTGAACATAATCAAGACGTTCCATTATCAGGGTATAATTATCTGAGTTTGATTTTTCCATGGCATAGCGTTTCAGCCAATTTCTAAACTCATTATTAAGGGTAGTATTTTGCTTTTTTGCACGTTGTCGGGCTTTTTTGATAATGTTTTCGTCAGCACTAAAGGTGATATTTTTTTTCATGATTTTATCTTATCCACACGATTATATTGTACACTATTATCGTGTATAATATAAATTTATTATTTTATGAATACAAGATTTTTAAAACTTTGCCTCGGACTCTTTCTTTACTTCCCCAAGTACCAGCAACTCTTTTCTCATTAACTTATGCAGAAACTCAATTTTGGAAAAGGTACTGATACCAAAATTCATAAATTTCTGCTTCATTTTAATCTGTATGATCTTAATTAAGATTAATAATCCCTACTCAGAAAACCAGCCAAATGTTATTCATATACACTTTTAAAATATTGGGAGATTACAACACCTGTGGTTACTCTTGGGGAAATAAAGATTATTCGAATTTAAAATATAACCAATGGGATTAAATTTCAAAGGGAAGAATCGACTCATAGGATTTTCAAACATATTGCTCGATACGGTACCTGCTTAGCCAATCCCACATCATTTTTCAAGCATAATGAATATAAGAGCCAGCTGCCTCGTGCCAGCCGGCTCCATAAACATAAATAAATCGTTCTTAATAACAGGTTAAAATAGGTGGATGGCGATTAAATAGAGCTTACTCTTTAGAAGTGCCTTTAACCGATTTTGTGTAATCTATCAGTATAATCAAGATTGCCAGGGAGCCCAGGATTGCAGGGATAATATATACTTCCCCATATTGTACACCCGCAAACCAGTGTCCCAGAACCGGGGAACCCAGCCAGGCACCAATCCAGCCCAATATCACTTTAGAAATAAATGAATTTAAACCTGGCCGAACATAATACTTAAATCCATAGTGTAGAATGGCCGATACAATAATACTTATTAACAGCAAAATGAGAAAATCTACAAAACACATTCCAATCATGATAACACCCTCCTTCTTAGTTAAAGGTTTAATTATTGTATAGCCTTCCCTGGACATTTATGGTGAATTTAAAACATATAATCATAGAATCCTAATGTATCAGAACCATTTTCTTTGTTTCAACATATTCCCCAGCTTCCAACCGGTACAAATACACGCCACTGGCAACACCAGCTGGCCTGGACCATTCATAGGAATAACTTCCAGCATTCAGCTCATCCGAAACAATTGTGGTCACTTCTTCCCCCAGGATGTTATAGATTTTAAGGGTTACCTTGCTTGTTCTTGGTAAGTCAAATTCAATGGTTGTACCCGGGTTGAAGGGATTAGGGTAGTTTTGATAAAGTGCATAATTATCCGGTATGATTATAGGTATATTCTTTTCCCACTCCAAAACATTTGCCCAAATATCATAACCAGTACCACCAGCACGATTATCTGTCCAGGTGTTGTAAATCCGGTTATTCCATAATTTCACATCAGAGTAACTTTGAATGCTATTGCTTGCATTCGTCACCCGAAAATTACTGTCCACTGCGCTACCATCGCTGGCATAGATCTGGGCATAGATATTTCCGTTTCCATTTCGCTCATCTGTCCAGGCGATAACAAAATCGCCGCTGCCGTCGGTGGAGATGGAAGCCTCCCTTTGAGCTGTAATTTCTATATTATCATTCACTTTCAAACTAGAATCTAACGGGCTACCATTGCTGGCATAGCGCCGCAGGTATATGTTGGGATTATCCCAACCATTACGCCAATCCTCCCAGGTGATGACATAACTACCGCTGCTTTCTATCGAAATGGAAGGATAATAATAAGCAATTTCCTCTTCATCACTGACTTTTAAATTAGACCCTAACGGGCTGCCATCGCTGACATAGCGCTGTACGTATATTTGCCAATCCCCCATCCAGGCAATTACAAAATTACCACTTCCGTTTGTGGCTATAGAAGGATTCCAACGATATTCCCCCTGATCACTGTTGACTTTAAAATTAGTTCCTAAGGGAGTGCCATCACTGGCATAGCGTTGCGCGTATATATCGTAATTTTCGTAATCACTATTGCGCCCATCCTCCCACACGATAACAAAATTACCGCTGCTGTCTGTGGAAATGGAAGGATCCCTGTGCTCTGCACTTCCCTTATCGTCATTTACTTTAAAATTCGATCCCAGGGGACTCCCATCACTATTATAGCATTGGGCGTAAATGTCAAAGAAAACATGGTTATAATAATTACTATTACGCTCATCGGCCCATGTGATAACAAAATTACCGCTGCCGGCTGTAGAAATGGAAGGAAACCATTGCGTTGCATCTCCCTGATCATCATTGACTTTGAAATTGGCTCCCAGAGGGCTTCCAACGTTGGTAAAGCGCTGGGCATAAATGTCCGGGTCTCCATTGCGCTCATCTATCCAGGTGACCACAAAATTACCACTTTCATCAGTAGAAATGGAAGAATACCTTTGCCATGCACTTCCCTGATCATCATTTACTTTGAAATTCGATTCTAAGGGATTTCCATCACTGGCATGGCGTTGAGCATAAATGTCCGGGTCTCCATTGCGATTATCCATCCAGGTGACCACAAAATTACCACTGCCATCTGTGGAAATGGAAGGATACAATTGATTGGCACTTCTCTGATCATTATTTACTCTGAAATTGGTACCAACGGTGCTTCCATTACTAGCATAGCGCTGGGCATAAATGTCATAATCTCCATTGCGTTCATCCACCCAGGTGACCACAAAATTACCAATGCCATCACTGGAAACGGAAGGAGACCAATCTGCTGCACTCCTCTGGATATCATTTACTTTGAAATTAGTACCAATGGTACTCCCATCACTAGTAAAGCGTTGCCCGTAAACATTCGTATCTCCATTGCGATGATCATACCATGTTATGACAAAATTCCCGCTTCCATCAATGGCGATGGAAGTAAACAACTGCGTTGTACTATCTACATCGTCATTCACTTTGAAATTATTTCCCAGCGCCACTCCATCGCTGGAGTATCGCTGAGCGTAAATGTCAAAATCACCATCTCGGTCATCATTCCAGGATATGATAAAATTCCCGCTTCCATCTATCGAAACGGAAGGATCGTTACAACTGCCTACTATATCATGACTTACTTTGAAATTGGTTCCTAGGGTGCTTCCATCACTGAAATAACGCTGCGCGTATATTCCCGAAACCTCCCTCCATGCGATTACAAATTTACCACTGCCGTCTGTGGAAATGCAAGGATTCCTTTGGGATCTATTTTCCCCATCATCATTAACTTTGAAATTGGTTCCAAGGGCGCTACCATCACCGGTATAGCGCTGAGCATAGATGTCACCATAGTCATTACGGGAATCAGTCCAGGCGATCACGAAATTACCCCTGCTATCAACGGAAATTACGGGAGACCACTGATCAGCCCACATTTGGGCAACTCCTTGATCATCATTGACTTTAAAATTCGTTCCCAAGGGATTGCCGTCACTGGCATAACGTTGGGCGTAAATGTCACCATCTCCATTGCGACTATCCATCCAGGTGACCACAAAATTCCCGCTGCTATTCGAGGAAATGGATGCATACCCCTGATATGCACCATTTGGTCCAGCATTTTCATTAACTTGAAAATCTGGGATGATTACCTTCAATTTGCTCACTTCTTTTTTAGAAAATGTCGGCTGAGCAGTTAAGAACTGAAAAGTAAGCATTAATCCTGATAAGGGGAGCAAAACAATATACTTCATAGTATAATCCCTCATGGCATAATTAAACATTTAATCAATGACAACCCGATTGCCTATCCAGATTATAGATCATCCTTTCGAAGGAAGTGTCAAATCAGCTTGCAAGAAAGTATTGGAATCTATGAATCTAAATCTACAGTTGTATATCTTCATTCTCTCAAACAGAGATCTATTTCAATATGATAACCTTATAATATACAATATTCTGGTATTTTGTCAAGGAAAAAGGGGTATCAAACTAATAAAAATACAACAGAACTAACTATTGATATAATGGGGAAACTATACCATGGAGGGATAAGCTGGTTTGGCTTGGGAGGATTATTTTATCTCGTCAATACAGTTATGCTGTTCACAATTTTTTTGTTACATATAAATTTTCGATTCTTCATAATAATGAATACCTTAATTTAAAATATTTTACATCAACTCATTTTTTATATCTTAATAACGCACCAAAATTATTGAATATAGTCTAACCAACTGGCATTATAGGGGTCACATTATTACTTCTTACAGAAATTGAATTAGTATAATAATATTTTTTCCAAATTGAAAATGATCATTCCTCTCTTCTATAAAAGATATCTTTTCTTTGTTACTTTTTGACGGACCCCGTCTGAGCCGGACCAGCAATCCCGGCCGGCAGGGTGTCGCAGAATGGTAATTGAAGATTAGATTTCTCCTCAAATTCGGATTTCATCCTCATTTTCGTTCGAAATGATACACTATTGTTGTCATTTCGAGTGAATTTCGAAGAAATGAACGAGAAATCTTAAAACCACAACAGCCTCCCGGCTGGGACGCCTATTAAAAACTTATTCTTGTAAATAATTTTTTAGGTACTCATTTTTGTGATGAACCAAATTTTCTTTTGGATACATGATTTTTTACTCATGAGTATATTCTATTTCATCAATAATTAACCAGGAATTGGATATTCCCCACCCAATATTTATATTTTCTTATTACTTAGATACTAGTATTTATGCTCTATTTTTTCATAAAAACAACACTTTATTAATCATCGATGCTGCCAAAGCTATATTCTTTTACTCTACCAGTCATCCGTCCTGAATGTTGAGGCCGGTAATCCTTCTTTATTAAAAAGACTGGCCTCGGCTGTATTGCTCCAGGTATATCTAACGGCTACCGGATGGGCGATATCCGGATGAGAAACAACCAGCTTGTCGCCTTCAATCCGGGCATCTGCTTCTTTAAAATTTCGATCTTCCCCGGCAATGATAAAATTTTTCAGCTTCTCATCTTCAGACCATAATCCATTTTCAGCGTATTGGAATGATATAATTATTTCATTATCTTTAATTTCCATTGATTTGTATATCGGGCCAGAATAGGTAAACTTTCTCTGGTAGTCTTTGGCTAATGCCCATAAGGCCAGCCGTCTACCCACCTCCTGTTTATTGGCAGGATGAATATTCTCGGGATTTCCAATATCAAGGGTCACCGCCATTCCGGTGTGAGGCACGGCTAAGGCCTTCATTTGTGATTCCCTTAAACGTTGCGATCTGGTTTCCTCCCCATAGTCATACGGTGCAATCTGCACATAATAAAAAGGTAAATCATTATTCATCCATCTCTCACGCCAATTTGCAATCAATACCGGGAACAGATCATCATACTGCTCAGGATTACCGGTGTTTGACTCACCCTGATACCAAATAACCCCTTTAATTGCGAAAGGTTTTACCGGATGTACCATTGCATTATATAGACAAGATGGTGTTTGCGCACCAATCGCTATCGGCAATTGGGGGCGTTTATAAT
>SMTZ1_10017411_pt1 | contig 12378 bp, 8 predicted proteins | sample DeeMarSWOR136_30_FD_25667 | JGI IMG/M metagenome (IMG submission 25667) | reverse complement strand
TGGGACGCCTGTTGGTAAGCCAAACTTAGTCCTCATATCATCTGGATTTTGAACAGGCCTGAATCGCTCACGATCAATGCCCATATTGATACGCGCGATGTTCTTTATCCCCAGTGACTGTAATTTATTGGCCGTCCAATCGGAGAGAACAATAATTTTGTCCGTTTGAATGGATAGCTTGCGACGTAAATGAACAATGCCCGATAAAAGGCGTGAGCTGGTTAGCGTAGGCACAAAGAGAAAATGATAAATGTCAATATCAGGATTGTTCTGCACTAGATGCCAGACCAGTCGAAGCTTCTGGCTTGCTAGGAATTTTCTATCGGTATAGACATATCTCCAAATTACAGAGCCATTGATCGGCGGTTGCTTTACCGATCGAGCAGTCATCAAATGAAAGTGATGTTGCTTGGCACGTTGAGCAATCTGCCAAGCAGTATTCTTGCTGCCCTCATTCCAAGGAGGCAAAATGGGCCTTGTGACCATCAAGATCGTTCTCATAAGAGAACCGACTCACTTGCTACATATGAAAACGAATTGGTATGTCGAAGTAATAGGCATCACTGTAGTAATAGCCAATGCAGCTCGCCGCAACATTCCTCGCATAAATACCTTCAGACCGAGATCTGTGCGAACATCGGGCCCAGGATCTGCTTCGACACGTATGATGCGCAGTCCCGCACTGTGCAGGAGGTCTTGCCAATCAGTGAGCGTTAATAAGTGCTCTTCCATAGCCGCTTGCTCTGTCCCTTTTATGTGCAACAACCTATACCAGAAAAAATTTGCATTAGGCACCACAATACACAGCTTTCCCTCGTCCGAACATACACGGGCCATTTCACGCAAAGCCTGTACCATATCCGGGACGTGTTCCACACCTCCGATATTTGTAACATAATCGAAGCTTCCGCCGGCATATGGCATTTGCTGCATATCCCCCAAACAAAAGTGCGCATGAGGAGCAACATGTCGGGCCAAACGGGTAGCTCGTTCAGAAAAGTCAAGGCCCCACCCTTTCACTTCCGGGCCAGCGCATTGCAGCAAAGCCCCCGCGCCGCAGGCCACATCAAGAAGCTTATCCTTTGGCTTGACGCCCAGCCAATCAAGAAAAACCCGAAAAGTATTGGGCGATCGGCGAGAAGGGCTCATTTCAGCCGACATATACCGCTCTTCGTAGTATGATTTGATGGTCTGAAGTCGAGCCATTTTTTTTCTTTTTTGTTCCTTACAACATCGCCTGCTACTCTGATAAAACCAGTGGCACGTCGGAATCACGGGAACGCGCGGCTTCTCGACGAAAAATAACCATCCAGGGAAACAATGGATCTATATTGTGGCAAGCTTGTTTTTATGATTAGGCGATTTAGGTTTTGGTGAAGCCATAAAGAAAGGCCTAAGTTCTTGAGCATCGTATAGAAGGGTGCCTTTACCTTTGCGTGATTAATGATTCTGTTCTCACAGGGAGAAAAAACAAACCCCTGTTCTTGAGTTAATCTATTGGCAATCTCAAGACTATGCCGCCCAATACCTCCAATATAGGGATAGAGGTCATCCGTGAAAATTCCTATAACCATAGCACGGTCCTTCTATCCAATACACCATGTCTCAATGGGTTGTACTGTGAGCTTTTGCCGCACCTTCTTAGATTACTCAACTCGCATATCCACCAAAATCTCCCGGTAGCGTTGATAGATTTGTGCCCAGTCAAAGGTCTCATTTACGAATGCTCGAACCTCTTCTCTATCTAACATTATCTTTTGAATTCTTGCAATGAAACCATCCGCATCACGCTCATTCACAAGATAACCAGTCTTCCGATCAATGACTGCATCTTTGATCCCCTGTAAATTGCTGGCAATGACCGGGAGACCGCAGCTTCCCGCCTCAATTGCAACAATTCCGAAACCCTCAACGTCGTGAGGGACTGTAATGTTCGGCATCAGCAAAATGTCTGAGGCATTAAAGAGTCTCTTTTTCTGCTCATCGGTTACTCTGCCAAGCAGTAACACTCGTTCCTGGACATTGCGCTTCACTGATACTTTCCGTATATGTCGGTATTGTGGGCCATCTCCAGCAATCAGGTAGTAATAAAAGGGAGGGAGCCGCGGCATAACATTCTCGACGAACCAAGCTACACCCTTCCTTTCCACAAGCCGACCAATGGTCAGAAGGATTACTTTATCAACAAGAGATACGCCAAGCCCCTCTCCAAGTCCACGTCGCAAATCCTCTCTCGGCTGAGTCAAGTAGTTTTCATTAGGCCTTATACCATTGGGAATGACGGCGCATTTTTTTTTAGGAATCCCGCGAACGACACACTTATCTCGCGTTGAGCCACTCACACAGATGACCTTATCAAGTCGTGCAACACACCGCGGAATAATTAGCTGGTAAAAGGGATTTCCATACGTAATATCAAGACCGTGAATGCTAATGGAAACCCTTGCTCCTGGTAGGAGCTTCAAAAGAACTCCTATTGGGGCAAGAAGGCCATCACAGAGATGAATCAACTCTATAGGATACATCCGCACAATGCAGAGCGCCTTGAGGAGGCAATAGGGCAAAAACCAGACAAGATGGATGTTTGATTTAGCAAGGACAATCTTACGTATGGGGTGATGAGCCTCAAATTCTCTAATCAGATTGTAACTGTATGTTTCAAGACCTCCTATTTTTGGTGGATAGTTCCGTGTGATAAACAAAGCTTTTAGGTTCATTATCCCCCTAAGATGTTCATTATGCTTGGACATTCCTACAAGAATTTGTCGCCTTCGCTCCTTTCAAACCTCATCTGACAAATCTGCTCTGAGATAAGCCCCATCATAAATATTAGTATCGATGTGGTAAATAGCAGGGCACTCATATTGGTGAAGCGGCCCCAGGAAAAGAACGTATAGAGGTAATACCCTAGCCCCAAACAGAACATCATAAAACTGATGGGAAGAAATACTCTAAAAGGGGAGTACAGGGTGCAGATTTTCGCTATGATCAAGAAGAACCGTATCCCGTCGCGAAATACCCTTATCTTGCTTTTCCCCTTCTTTCTGTTTTCGGTATGAATGGGGATGTATTTTACACTTCTCCCGCTCCTCAGCACCCCGAGGGTAATGGTAGTGGGGTAAGAGTAGGTATTGGGGAGAAGATATAAAAAATTGTGAGCGATTTCTGATTTTACAGCTCGAAATCCGGAAGTAAGATCTTGAATAGGGAATTTGGCCACATAAGACGCCAACAAATTGTATATCCTGTTTGCCAAGGCTCTCCCCCAAGACGCCTGATGGTTTTTCGACCTGGCACCCACTACCATATCATAGTCAGGGAAATAGGTAAGCATGTCTTTTATGTCTTCCGGGCGATGCTGACCATCTCCATCCATGAACACCAAGATCTTTCCCGAAGCAAATCTGATAGCGCTTTTTATTGCAGCGCCATTTCCGATGTTCTGAGGATGGCTGTAAACAAGTGCGCCGGCGGCCTTTGCCACGTCTGCCGTGTCATCAATAGAGCCGTCATTTACAACTATGACTTCGAAATCGGGATATAGGTGTGTAATCTTGGTGACTACCTCGCCTATTGCTTGGGCTTCATTATACGCTGGGATGATTATCGATACATTTGGTTTTTCCATGAGTTAGCTCATACATCTTACAGTATTGTGAATGCGATATGTCGCGCACCCCATCTTTTCCAAAGACTCCGGGATCAGATTCTGCGACAAAAGCGTTTGAGCCATATGGTTACGGTGTAATTTTGCAATTTTCATGCCCTCAAGGAATTCGAAAAACACTGTCATAGAAGGGAGATAACTCTCTGCCACTTCTGAAGGAATGAAACTCTTTTTTCGCAGACAACCTAGATCCCTAGAGTGAACTTCCCACAGCCTAGGCATGTCTAATGAAAATAATAGTTTGCTCTCACTGATATCTGACACTTTTATGGATCGGAGAGGGCTCTCTTAATTTAAATCTAGAATAATCTCACAAATTCATCAAGTTAAAGTCTCATCCGGTATAGGCTTCCCATCTTCAAACAGCGATCGCTTTACTTCAGATACCCCATAACCCCATAGGAAAAAGAGCGGTTTTACATGCCTCTCAAAAAAGGCCTTTAATAACTCTTGTTCCCGGTCGGAAAAAGTACTCTTCACCCATCGGTTAAAGATATCATGGCTTATGAGCAGATGGGTTATTCCACGGCTATTCATCCCGTGTAATATACCTTCGGGTCCATTAGAATCCCTCACAAGTTCGTGGAGCATGCTTCTGTTGAAGTTCATATCCAGAACATACTCTCTGTCACAGTAATACCCCCTCTTGCCCATTTGTATAAATAGTATCTTGGAATCATGAGGGAGGTTCTCATTGATATATCTCAAAACAGGGTATTCTCGGCGGTATATTTCTATATAGCGATCACGACTCACCGCCCCGCTCAGATAGCTAAAGGGTTTTACATATCCATATTGGGAGAAGAGATAGTGAGCATTGAGCGAAAGGGCAAAGGTAACGGCTAAGAATACTACTGTAAATCCTATGGTTCCTAAGTATCGAAGCGGCAGCCCTGAAACTGAATCAAACGTTTTCTTGACACCGAGGATAGACAGGATGACGAGCGGGGGAATTATCGGCGAGATATACCTGATTCTCATCCCGCTGCTGAAAAAAGAGGTTACGAAAAAAAGCACTGCGTAAGCGAGGAATAGTTTTTTCTCGCCTCTCACGGCTGGAAGATCATCTTTTGTGCGATAGAAGGCAAGTAGCGTGAATGGAAGAAGAAGGGGATTGAGTTTGCCATCAAAATACTGGGGATTAGCGTCTTGCCCCTGAAAAAACACTCTCACCGGCAGCAGTAGCATCTCCCACCACGTCTCATGATAGACAAGGCTTCTGTAAGCAAAAAAACCGATCGCCTGCCGGTTCGGCTCGTTGTGTGGATTAAACAGGTGATCGTAAAGAGGATACAGGGGATTGTTGGTCCACAGGTAGTTGCGTATCAGCCAGGGAGAAAACACCAGAAGCGCCATGGCGAAGAAAAGTATTCCATATCCGGCAGCCTTAAAAAACACAGGTTTACTGTTTGGTACGTATCTTGAGTAAAGAAAAGGAACAAATAGTGTTAGAAGCAAAAGCGTTATCAGGCCGTTATATTTCGTCCCCGCTGCCAAACCACAGAAGAGAGCAGAGAGAAGTAAGACCCATACCCCGAACCCCTCTTCTATCCATTTGAGCAATAAGAGAAGGGATATCGTTGAAAAGAAGATAAGGCCCAAGTCAACGTAGACGGTAATGGAGAGCTTAACAATGATGGGAATGGAAAGAAAAAAGATCACACCCAGGAGTGCATAGTTCTTATTAGTTCTCCTCTTCAAATAGTTAAAAATCAGCCAGGCTGTGAGGAGAGCGAAACAGAAGTGGATGAGTTTGGGAATTATGTCATTACCTAAGTAGAGCGGCACTATATAGAGCAAGTCTAGATTCATGGGGTAATATGAAAAGGGCATAAACGGGATTTCATATATCCCCCCATTCTTCAGGTAGAGTTTCGGCACCGCCAAATGGTGGACAAGGGCGTCTTTGCTAACGGGGGGCACACAGCACAGAAGAATGATAGCGATAATCAAAACTGCCACAAGCCCTACGAGAAAGGTTTTGAGATGGCCCTCACCGTCAGAGCTCAGGCGACTTGTTAGTTCATTCGAGCTCAAAGTGCAATCCCCTTTGTTGGACTTCCAAGAAACTTCTCTTTGTTGAAGATGTAAAGTAAAATCAGAATGGTATAGAAAAATATCTCTGAAAAAGACTTGGTGATTCGGTAGCGTGCAATCTCAAACAGATCAGAGAATCCCAAAATGGTGTTTAGACCTCTTGATAATAATCTGATTTAATTGATCCTTCTTCTCTGGAAAATAGCTTTGAGTTAATGAGTCCCAATTTCTGTAGCCTAAATTTGAAGGTGGTATTTAGAACGCCCAATCCATATACAACACTTTTGCCGAAATGTATTGAAGATGCCTCTTTGAAGTATTTGGTTGGGCAGGAAATCTCGCCGACTCGATATCCGAAGTAAATGACTTGTGCCAGCATCTCATTATCAAATATGAAATTGTCAGAATTCACATGAAGAGGTAGATCCTCTAAAACCCTTTTGGAAAATGCGCGATAGCCGGTGTGGAATTCTGATAGCTTGCTTCGGAGCAGCAGGTTTTCCACTGCTGTTAGGAACCGATTCGCGATATATTTGTAAAACGGCATTCCACCTTTCAATGCTCCGCCACCAACAATTCGTGATCCGAGCACGACATCATAGACATCATAGGCGATCATGCTTGCCATGGCGGTAATTAATTTGGGGGTATACTGATAGTCCGGATGAAGCATAACCACAATATCAGCGTTACGCTTTAATGCTTCAATATAACAAGTCTTTTGATTGCGTCCGTAACCATAGTTGCGGTTATGTATGATGGTGTGAATGCCCAATTTTCCAGCCAAAGATACCGTACTGTCTGTACTGCCATCGTCCACCATTAATACATCGTCCACAATATCCAAAGGAATCTCTTGGTATGTTTGCTCTAGAGTTCTTTCGGCATTGTACGCCGGGAGGACAACGACAATTCTTCTTCCGTTTAGCATGGCTTGTATTTTATATCCAAATAATGAAGACGATCTCTATGTAGTCACACAGCAATATTTGATGGTATATGTTTTTTCATGGCTCCATTTTGTCCTGATCTGTTATCTCGATCTCGGGCAAGTGAAACGTTTGAGCTTTTTGGGCCTTTAGCAACAGCGCGTTGATACCGAATTCGTTGCGATCTTTCCCGGGGATCTCCTCAAGCACGGATATAGCCTTTTCATAATCCCCCATACGGATATAGGTAACCGCTAGGTTTTTTCTTAATGAAATGGAGTCTGGATCAATTTCCAGACCCTTCTTCAGAACCAGAACAGAATTCTCATAGTCGCGAAGATATCCGTAGGTGGCGCCGAGATTAGCCCAGAATTGTTGTTCATTCGGGTAAAATACTATTGCCTTTCTAAAACTTTTCAGCGCCTCCACGTTTTTTCCCAGTTTGAAATAGGCCATTCCCGCATTATGGGTCATAGTCAATGACCTTGCCTTATTGAGAAAAAAGAGCGCTTTCTCCGCTCGACCAGTTTCTATGAGCAGTGCTGAGTAATTGATATGATTCTTGGCCTCGCTGGGGTAATGCTTGATAGCTAAGCGAAAGTATTCTTCCGCTTCAAGATATCTCCTCTTATCTAGGAGGGATTCAGCAAGTCCACCTGCATAGAGATAATTATTATACTCTTTTACCTCCCGTGTGAAAAAGGTATCTTCATCATGCCAAAGGTTCTTGTTTAAGAAATAAGAATAAGCTCCAAGATAGCAGATACATGCGCACAGCAATGAGGTTGTTAGCATCTTTCTACGGACGGCACCTTTTTGAATGACCCAGGCCACACCTACTGAAATGAAGGCAAATGGAAGATAGAGCCAGCGCATAGCCACAAGAGAAATCGAGGCTATTGGAATGATATTGAGTACGGGGAAGATAGTAACTAAAAAAGAAAGCGCGGAAAATATGAGGAGTTTATTATTCCTTACAATCCACAAAGCAGTTCCTATTAATAGAAATAATACTATTGAAAGTATTGCGTGCCAGTTAAGAAAGGTAGCCGGATAAGATAAACCAAAACTGTGAAGCTCATAGGGGAAAAAAATCAGCTTAACGCTCAACATTATTAGATAGGGGGAAAAATAGACCCTGTACCATAGGTTACCCATGTCCGATGGTGTCAGTAATGAGCTGGTTACGCCTTTTCTTACCATGAAATAAAAGATCAATATCAATAAAAATGGAGCATAGCTTATTAACTCCTTGAAAGAATTCTTTTTTTCGTTAGATAGAAATCTGTGGTATAGAAAGAAGACAGGCAGAACCATCAGCCCAAATTCCTTTGAAAGTATTGAACCCGCAAAGAAGAGTATAGAAAGTGACATAGCAGCATAACTGTTATTCCTCGAACCTTTCAAATAGAAATAGAATGAGGAAATGGTAAAAAGTGTCACCAGTATATTGTTTCTGGAAACAATCCATGAGACTGATTCGGTATTAACGGGATGGAGAGCAAAAAGGACTGTAGCAAAGAAGCATGCATGCCGATCATTAACAAGAGAAACAAGAACCTTGAACAGGAGTAAGCAGCTCAAAAGGTGAAGAATTAGATTGGTTGCTCTAAAGCCTGGGGCACTCATGCCCCATAGTTTATAATCAAGCCAATACGTTACATTGATTAACGGCCTATAATAACCCGTGTGATAACTACCTACATCTCCCCTATCGGTTATGCCGTCTTCTTGTGCAAGGTAAGAGCTAATAGGGTGTATTTTTTTTATATATGGATTGTTTTTGACCAGGCTATTGTCATCCAAGATGAACTTACCGCTAAAGGTGGGGAAATAAACAAGGATGACCAGCAGGATGATGATTGCACAGGGCCACCAGAATTGGTTTAGAGTAATGGAGGAAATATGGGTTTTGTTGATCTTGAACTGGAAACTCATCTAACCCCTTGTCGTAAAAATGTATTCGCCCTCGTTGCCATCTTCGTGATTGTGCTAGCAATTTATTCAAATACGTTTCATGCCTCTTGGCAATTCGATGATGAGATCAATATCCTTAAAAACGAACCACTGAACCTTAACGAGCTCAGCTGCCAAAACCTCAAGAAGACATTTTTTGCCAGTCTTGATGGCACTAAAACGATTTATCGACCAATAGCGTGTTTAAGTTTTGCTCTCAATTACTTTTTCGGGAAAGACAATGTCTTTGGTTACCATGTGGTCAATCTAATCATCCACGTTCTGGCAGCTTTCTTTTTATTCTTTTTTCTCTATGAGACCCTTAACCTTCCTTTACTAAAAGCAAGATACGGGCCAAACTCTTACTCTATAGCCCTACTGGCCACTGTTCGCATGTTTTATATAATATCCATGTATTTTTATCTCAGGGGGAGAACCTCAGAGCACAGGGCATTACAGTCTCTTTACTTTTCCCTGTGTTTTTTTGCCGCTGTCCTGGCTTTCGGGTCAAAAGAAAATGCGGCAATGCTTCCGATCAGCATATTCCTTTTCGACCTCGTTCTAATTCAGGGACTTACAAAGGAAAATATCAAAAGGAATTCTATCGTCCTCCTTGTCCTGATCCTCATTCCTTTGATCCTTGCACTAGTCCTCAATGGCCCATCCATATTCTCAATCAAGCATTTGCTCTCAGGCTATGAAAAAAGAGCATTTACCCTTATGGAAAGATTATTGACTGAGCCTCGGATTATACTATTGTATATATCTTTACTATTATATCCAATGCCAGACCGGCTATGCATAAATCACGACATTGCCATTTCACACAACTTGATTGATCCGCCGACGACCATAGTGTCGATCCTCATCATTTTAGGTATCCTCTGCCTGAGCATACTAAAATCCAGAAAGTGGCCTTTTATATCATACTGTATCATCTTCTTTTTCATCAATCACCTGATCGAGTCCTCTGTTATTCCTCTGGAACTTGTCTTTGAACACCGGAACTACATCCCCTCCATGTTATTCTTTGCCGCTGTGGCTATCCTGCTCTTAAGGGCGCTGCAACTATTTTCCAATAAGAGAAGTATGCAAACGATCATCTCCATTTTCATCATACTTGTCCTCGTAGGCCAGGGTCACAGCACCTTTGTGCGCAATGTTATCTGGAAAACGGAAGAAAGCTTGTGGATGGACGCCGTGGATAAGAATCCCAAGCTTCCACGACCCTACCACAACCTCGCGAAATATTATGGCGATATGGGCAATAGGGAAAAGGAAATGACCTTGTACCATAAGGCACTTACACTAACAAGAGGCCCCAATTGTCCAAGCCACCACATGACTCACTACAATCTGGCCCTTGAATACATCAGCTTGGATCAAAAAGAGAAGGCCCTAGAGCATCTGCGTAAGGCAATTGAACTAGCCCCCTGGTTTTCGAGCGCCTATAATAACCTGGGAGTGCTTATGATGAAACAAGGGAAATACGATGAGGCGTTCGATAATTTCATAGGGGCACTGAGCCAAGACGAAAACAGCGCAATCGCACACAACAATCTGGCCTTTATTTTGCTCAAGAGAGGGCGTCTTGACGAGGCTCTTAGCGAATCGAGAAAGGCCCTTGCATTAAAAAAGGATTTTACCCGGGCGTTTTATAACCTCGGAATTATATATAAACAAAAGAACCGATTTTCCAAGGCCAAACACTATCTTGGGTTGGCCTTAAAGAAAAGGAAAAAAGACATCATGACCCGGCTTCACATGATTGAGGTTCTTTATCGAATGCAGGACAAGGAATTACTTACGGAATTCATGGCTGAGACGTTGCTCATCATACCGCCTGAGAAACTCCGAGCGCTGATCAAGGAAATTGAAGCCAATAATATTCCATGCGACGTAGCTCCCGATCTCCAAATCATTCTGCCCCTCTTGGGAAGGGCCTACCTAGAACGCTCAGATATATTGAGGGAGTATGGATTTGGATACCTGGAAAAAGGGAAGGCTAAGGGAGACCTATAAGAAGTAGGGCTAATGGCAGGATGAAGATGACAGCGATAACAATGAGCAACTCAATGGGGGTAAACCCTCTTTTATTTTTCGTTCAACTTAGTCGCCGTAGATGCTTATGCACTTCAATGCATCAAGGATTCCTCTTGGCCAACCATTACTTCACATGCTGCAAAGGCCTCGTCTCTACCGGTGAGGAAACCACAAACAAAACTTAAAGCAGTTTTCCAACTAAAAAGGGCAGGCCTCTTTTCAGCCTGCCCCCTTTAACTAGAATGGGTTTCGTGAGAAGCTCTTACTGTGCGCTAACACTACCGCCCGGACCCTTTATCGAATAAGTCTTATCACCGCTGCTGTGGTAGGCACGCATGGTATACGAATTCACATCACCAGACACGCTGTAGAAATGAACCTTTTCAGAGGTGTAGAGGCCATAGGTGCCGACGAGTGCGTCAACGTCGCTAGTGTACGTTTCTTCATCGACATAGTAGGCTTCCTGGGCTGTTGCCGCATTTCTTAGGTCAGCCTGCGCAGAGGCATTATATGATCTTTTCCTGTACGCACTGAACTGCGGGATAGCAATGGCCGCCAAGATACCGATGATCGCGATAACGATCATCAATTCGATAAGGGTGAAACCTTTTTGATCTTTCATTCTGTTGAGTTTCAATAACATCTTTCTATTCCTCCTATATAGATTTCCAAAATTAATGATTAAAAAGAATTACACAATTTTTCCTGCTGAACACTCACCTCCCCTCCTCCTAAGCAGTTTAACGTGTGACTAATTGTAAAGCAAACAGCGTGCCATTTAATAACATTCCCGATCCAAAAAAATATCTTTAATATTTCCAAATAGTTAGTCCTGTTATGCTTATGAATGTACCGCCACATCCAGTCCGATCCGACATTTTGTTGCCCGCTACTGACATATTTTGTCAGACTTCTGACAATTTTCGGTAGATCTGTGATGCAGCCGCGATGACGAGGGTGTTCGGTGCAGCGGTTTGCGTGAGGCAATAAAGAGCAATCATAACTCGTCGGAGAAGCCCTCGAGGCCTAGCTTGCCCATTCGGTACCGCAAGGATCGTAACGTTATACCCAGAAGCCGGGCAGCCCTTTGTTTGGAACCCTGAGCCATGTCAAGTGCCTTAATGATATAGTCTTTTTCGATCTCCGTCATGACCTTATCGAGCTTCATTCCGTCTTCACCCAGGTCAGTCCGTCTTCTGTTCTCCCTCATGCGAGCCTTCTTAAAATTAGACAGCGATAAGCTCTGAGGTAATACGATAGTAGAGCTTTCCAGTGCCACGCTTCGTTCGACGATGTTCTCCAATTCCCTCACATTGCCGGGAAACGGGTATTGGCCCAAGATGTCCATTGCATACCCTGAGAGCTTTCGTATGTCTTTTCCCTGTTCCTGGGAGTATTTTCCCAGGAAATGCTGCGCCAAGAGGGGCAGATCCCCTTTTCTCTCTCGCAACGGGGGCATTGAGATCTCTATGACGTTGAGCCGAAAAAAGAGGTCTTCTCTGAAACCTCCGGCAATGACCTCCTCTTCGAGATTTATGTTTGTCGCCGATATGAATCGTACATCTACTCGCCGTTCTTCAGTTTCTCCAATTCTCGTAAAGCTCTTCTCTTGAATAACCCTCAAGAGCTTCACCTGAATGGCTGGGGTTAGTTCACCGATCTCGTCAAAGAAAACCGTGCCACCATCCGCAGCCTCAAAAAGACCCTCTTTATCTGTATTTGCCCCAGTGAATGCTCCCTTCTTGT
>SMTZ1_10005848_pt1 | contig 12380 bp, 10 predicted proteins | sample DeeMarSWOR136_30_FD_25667 | JGI IMG/M metagenome (IMG submission 25667) | reverse complement strand
AACCACCTGAAAACCATTGGCTGCAAGCATCGAGGCTACAAGGTTTTTGCCTATATCATGAATATCTCCCTCAACTGTGCCGATAACGACCTTTCCTTTGGATTTTGCCGATATCTGTGCTTTTTCGAGTTCAGGTTGGAGCACGCTCATGGCTCCTTTCATACATTCAGCACTCGTTATAAGCTCTGGCAGAAAATATTCTCCTTGTTCCCATAAATCCCCAACTTTTTGGATTCCTGGTACATAGCCTTTGTCTATGACTTCGTTGAGGTCAAGTTTCTGTTTGATGGCATCTTTGGCCAGGGCTTCAGCTTCATCCTTATTGCCTTCGACTATAGCCCTCTTCATTTTTTCGAGTATTTCTTCTTTGCTCATGCTCACTCCTAACGTCCAGAAAAGTTATTCAAAAGAATCAAATGATAATATTTATTGAATAATCTTACAAGTAAAGATCTTCCAGCGAAAGCAAGCTATCTTAAAATTCCTTAATATTTTATTCTATACCTGCAAATTTTAGGTCCTTGTCTTGAGTATTTATAGGAGCCCTGTTTATTTTAACGATTTCATATTTTTAGCCTATCGCTTCTTTTCCGGCCTCTTGTAAGAGACGATCCCAGTCTTCTTTACTTTTGGCGAAAGTTCCGCAATTTCCCAGTTTCACATTTTTCAATCCAATCTCTTTTGTTCGATTGTATATCCTGACCATGTCAGATAGTGCAGGAGATTTTGAGTTTTGCATTTTATATGCTGGAAAGAAGGCGAGGATTGTCAGGGGAATATCGCGATCTAAATCAAAAATAAGCCGGGAAATTTTCGTAATCTGATCATCTTCGACCCATTCAGGAATGTACAAGGTAAGAACTTCAATGACAAAATCTCTTTTTAATATTTCAGAAGGAGATTTTAGTATCCATTCATTGTTCGTGCCGCACAGTTTTTTGTATATTTCTTTATCATAGGCTTTGATATCGAGCCAAAAGGAATCAACTCCTGAGTCTTTTAATTTATCTAAATTCTGGGGTGTTAAACCGTACCCGTTTGATTCAACTAATACCCACATATTTTTGCAGTTTTTCTTTATTTGCTGAGCTGATTGAGCATAAAAGTCTGCGCAACATGATAAATCTCCACCAGTAAAAGCAATTATATTCCTGGCTGGACCGAGTCCCTGAGGGCTGAGAACTATATCCTTGTATTCCAGTACTTCTGGACATAACCAACCGGACTTGCCATAAATCGCACAGCTGCCACAGCTTCGACATAAATCTGTTGCGTGCCACATAGTGGCTTTTTCTCTTGGTTCCCAGACGGTGACGTATTTTTCATATTCCTGAGCCGCAACACCGATCTCATCTGCTGACAACCAGTTTCCACTAGCTTGCTGCGTGAATTCCCAAGAATGGCATTTAAGACAGTGGTGGTTGCATCCTGATTGATAGATTGAGAAATAGTGCTCAGGACGGGAAAGATGGGCTGATTTAATTAGACGATGCCACTTGTTGGCTTTATGCTTAAGGGTGACATCGCACGCTTTTTTAGAACCATTTTTTATTCGAGTCGAACAGCTTCCTGGCTTGAATCCTTGCTCCACAAGGCTGCATTTCATTATCTTTCTTTAGAGTTAAGAGCCGAATTTCAAAAAGAAATTCATAAGTATAAAGTTAATTTTATGATTCTATAAGGGGATTATTATATATATTTGCTTTGATAAATAGAATCTCGAATAACCAAAGGAAAGTGTTCGCTTCCGCGATTCTAGAAACTTGTTTCAACTCCGTCAGGAAAGGGAGAGCACTCTTTTTCCAGCACGCACCCTATTTCTTCCTGTATGCTTATTTATGAATCAGCATTCTTCTACTTCGTTTTGAGTTGGGGTTTGCATTGAAGGATATAATTTTCCAAGGTAAACTTCTCTTCAGCAGAGATTTGATGATACAAGGGGCTTGATTTAAAGCTCGTAAAATAGACATATGCTGATGCTTTATCTCCTTTTTGAAAATACGCTTTTCCCAAAACGTATAGGGACTCATACAAATCTGGCTGCATCTCCAAGGCTTTTTTTAGGTGGAGTATCGCCTCTTTAAAATTGCTTGTTTGAAAGTAGGCTAGTCCAAGTCCATGGTGGGCACTGCTATAATAAGGATCGAGCTCAACAGCCTTCTTGAAATACTCGATTGCATTCTTAGAAGCGTTTGGGTCTCGTCTTTTCATGAGAGATAAATAGAGAGTTCCAAGGTTGTTGTAGGGTATGGCGAATTTTCTGTCGATCGATATAGATTTCTCGAGGTATTTTTTTGCTGTTTCAGTATCTCCCCGTTTCATGTACGAAATTCCCACAACATTCCACACCATAGGATCAGTCTCAACCTGGATAAAATCACCTTCCTCAAAAGCTGCGACCACCTCATCTATCCGCCCTGCTTCATAAAGATAATTGATGTAGTCAGCAAAGATTTTATAATTTTCGGGCAAAAATTCACGCCCCATTTTCATAATCTCGATGGCCTCATTTCCTCTCCCAAGCTCGGCATACAACGTTGCCAGGTGCGAGTACGCCTGAGGTATTTTCTTCGTCTCGGTTATGATATCTTTCAGATTATTCATCGCCTCCTTGACTCTGCCCCGCTTATACAGCGCCAAAGCATTAGCCGATTTGTTGTAGTACGGAAGGAGAACCTTTACATCATCCTCTGGGCCGAATTTACCCTTTTTCTTTTCCTGGTAGCTCGCTATATATCCAAGGCTCTCGAGTTTTCGTAAAGCCTCACGGTCTATTCGCCTTTCAGACCGAACTGTACTCTTAGCAGACTGAACATGAATAATATGGCTGAGTTCCTTCCTGAATGCCTCTAAGCTTTTTCTGGCTGCTAGATTTTCAAGCTCATCGAAGTCTCTACTCAGATCATACAACTCAGGAATCGGCGATTCAATAAACTTCTCCTTTTGTCGAATATATCCACTGATCGGTGCCCAGCTCAAGCTGTAATATGGAGAATTTGACTCAAAGTATATGCTGCGTTTTGGATTTTTTTTGCCTTTCATTGAAGGAAGAAGAGAAATTCCAGGGAGGTGAGAAGGTGTTTCGACCTTTAGGATGTCACAAACCGTGGGAAATAAATCGATGTGCGAGACATTTTGATGAACTATCCGCGGCTTTACCCCTTGCACTGAAATAATAAGTGGAATCCATATCGCAGAGTTATAAGCAAGAAAACCATGCGTTATCTCTCCGTGCTCTCCTAGCGACTCACCATGGTCTCCAGTGAAAATGATTAGGGTTCTGCCGGATAGGTCATTCTCATCCAAATAACGGAAGAGTTTTCCCATTACAAAATCGACGTAGGCCACCTCACCGTCATAGAGGCATTCTTTGTGCTGAGTCCTGAAAGGTTCAGGAGGAGTATAGGGATCATGGGGATCGAAGCAATGTACCCAGAGAAACCAGGGAGATGTGATGTGCGCAAGCCACTCCACCGCTCGATCAACGACAATTTGCCCAGCCCTCTCCCCAGTTTCTATCTTTCTTTGATGACGAAGGTCATATTCATCATCATAGGTATCAAAACCCTGGTTGAGCCCGAACCTTGAATCAAGCGGAAAAGCACCAACAAAAGCCGCTGTCGAATAACCCGCCTTTCTTAAATGCTCCGATAAAGTTAGGAATTTATCATGGACCACAAAAATGCCATTATCATGAACCCCGTGAAAGAGTGGAGTCGTGCCTAAAAGGATGTTTGTATGGGAAGGAAGGGTTGTTGAGGCATGGGCAAAAGCTCTTGTGAACAGGACACTTCTTGCTGCCAAGCTGTCAATGTTTGGGGTTTTTACATGTTCACTTCCATAACAGCTTAGTCTATCCGGGCGCAGTGTATCTATGGTAATAAGCAGGATATTCAGCTGGTCTCCACAGTATGCTTTAATCGGATTTAGGATGGGAAATAATATGGTACCGAAGAGAGCGAGCCCAATGGTAAACAAAAAAAAGCATAGTCTCCTTCTATTTTTTTGGCGTTGAGACATAAGATTCATCAATTTATATGTTTAATATGGTTTTTATTGATGGACGTAATTGCATAACCGATAATAATAATTGGAGCATAAAGTAGGATAAATATTTGATTCATAATTATGATAATATATATATCATAAATTATCATCAAATTAAGAATAAGTCAATAAGCTCTTGCCAACCTTTAGGCAAAACTCTTTACAAAAAAGGATAAATAGATAAAATAGGGGCGAAGGAGGTGGCTAAAGTGCTAAAAAAAATGCAAGTGATGTTGCCCGTGTGGATGACAGACCATATAGAAAGGGTGTCAGAAATCCACGAATTGAGCGTTTCGGAGTTTATGAGAATTCAACTTTGTTTCTCAATTATTGCCTATACAACCATTGCATTTCCGCAATACAAATCCGATCTTCCTTTAAAGACAATTTGTAGTAAGCCACTGCAATTATTAGAAAGTGATGAAAGAGAAGACTACCTTAGATTCTTATCGGAAATTTACTTTGAAGCCAGAAAAGCCGTTAAATTTAGAGCTAAGAATGAAAAACCTATATAAATATATTGGAAGAGATATAGTAGTGGCTTCGTCCTGATTGATAGATTGAGAAATAGTGCTCGGGACGGGAAAGATGGGCTGATTTAATTAGAAGATGCCACTTGTTGCCTTCATATTTTTAGGTGACGTCGCAGGCTTTTTTGGAACCATTTTTTATTTTTATCGAGCAGCTCCCGGGCTCGAATTCTTGCTCCACCAGGCTACATTTCATAATCTTTCTTCAAAACTAAGCGCTGAATATTAAATATATTCTTAAACGCGAGTTATTACTTTCATTATTTTTTCTGAGTATATTATATATATTTGCTCTAAAAAATATAATTTAGCCTAGAAGACTGATTCAAGCTATTGCAGTTTAACCTGAAAAAAAAAGCTTTCTTTGCTAAATATTGAGATCAGGCTTTGATTTTGAGGCTTTTTATCTTAAAGAGGGGGGAGTCCTAAGGGGTGGGAAAGCGATCTCAAATATCACCACAAAAATCATCCCCAGGGGTAATTTACCTTTCAAATTTTTTCGGTAATCATAGGCATGTTGTATTTAAAAAACAAATTTTATTAGAAAGGAAGAAGGCTAATGAAAATGCTAATCAGAAATGGACTTAAAGTCCGAAGGTTTTTGAGTTCCAAAAGCGTAGATGGAAGAGTCAAGGCATCCCGGCATCCCGTGCTTAGTAAAAAGTTGGTTATTGTCTTCCTAGCAGCGCTGCTTTTAGTCATGGCAGGCTTGTTTGAGAGTTGTAATCTTTTACAAAGCTCTCAAGAATGGGTGCTCGTGAATGAAATGGGAGATACCGCAACCGTAACAGTTCCAGCAGGCACGTATGGGAGTACGTTTACTGAAACTTCTGATAGTGATGGATGGTATGTCTACATTCCCGGGATGAATCCCATTCGCATAACAGTGGGAGGAAACATAAGTGGCACCGAATGGAGATTTGTGGGCATGACAGGCGGCGGCTCTCAAGTAAATATTATTGGAAACGGGACTGGAACTGCCGATGCTGCCTTCCCAAACAGTAATTCGGTCAGCGGCACAGTAACCATAAATACACAAAGTCCGATGGGCTCGACCAGTGGCACGGGCTCTTGGAGCGGTTCGAGGGTGAATTAGATTCCTTATTATAACAAATAGGAATTTAGCTTTTCGAATAAAGTAAAGAATAAACTCATTAACCATAATGGCGCATAACTAAACGTTATGCGCCATTTTTTTTTCTACAAGTCCATCCTTAAACTATTGAAATGGGATTTCGTATATAATTAAGTAATAATAGACTGAAATAACTACGGCCAGTTTGTTTAAATGACGTGGACTTGCCCTAACTGCAAAAAAGAATTCAGAAATAAAAATCAAGCACACTCTTGTGCTAAAGTAGACTTGAAGGACCATTTAAAAAACAAATCTCCTCAGGTTATTGTAGCTTTTAATAAATTAATGCGAGAACTGGAAAAATTTGGGGAAATTACTCTTAATCCTGTAAAAACTTCAATCCAAGTGAAGGCGGGTGCTACCTTCCTTTCCATTAGGCCCAAAAAAGAACACATGGAGATTGAATTCCAATTGGGCGAGGAAATAGATAAATTCCCTGTCTACAAAAATATAAGAATTTCAAAAAATAGAGTTCTTCATTTTGCAATCCTGAAGAGTCCTAAGGAAGTAAATACTCAGCTTGTGAATTGGCTCAAAAAATCATACGAATTAGTCAATAAACAAAAGAGGTGAGCAGGATTCCAAATTGCTATCCATTATAGTTTAGGCTTCCGTCTTGTCAGGGAATATCCCTAATAAAAGCATATTATTGCCACTAACCTGAGTTAAATCCTACTCGTAGCATTCTCATTAATCAATCATAAGCTTCTATTTTTATACCTTGATTTCCAGCAGGTCCTCCAATTCAGAATTGTACAATTCTAAGGCATAGTTTAGGGAAGAGAAGCTGCCGGCTGTTGTCAGCAAAAGGGGGGTAATGATGGGAACCAAAAAGGTAGGAACTCTCCCCAGCCGGCCAAAGAGAGTCAAAGTTATTATTGCTGTATAAAAAATAAAGTCAAGTAATTTTTAACATTTGGCTTTAATTTTTTATTTTTAGCCTATAGAATATTTAGCATAAGTCTTAAGGAAGAGTCGTGAAAACCAAGTTTATATTTATATTAATTGTTATTATTTTTGTATCCATGACCTGTTCAAAAGCCACAAAAGAAGATAAAACGGAATGGAAAGGAAAAGTAGAGTATGAAGGGGAAGTTAGGGTTGTCAAGAATCCCGCTGAACCCCTTTATGGTGAGATTCATTTAGACCTGGAAGAAGAGTTAAGCATCGGAAATGAAAATGATGAAAATTACATGTTCAACGGTGTAACAGATGTAGCTACAGACAGCCAAGGAAATATTTATGTTTTAGACCGCATGAATTTTAGAGTCCAGAAATTTGACCACAATGGTAAATATCTTCAAACAATAGGCAAAAAAGGGCAGGGACCTGGCGAGTTTGAAAGGCCAGCCAGACTTTTTCTCGATAATCAAGAGAACATATATGTCACAGACGGAGGTCGAAGAATCGAGGGCAGAATGATAAAGATATTTGACAGTCGTGGGGAATTTGTACGAGTTATCCGTTTAGATAGCCCTATCTCTGATTTTCACGTAGATTCAGAAGGAAATATATTGGCCAATGTTGCCCAAAGTGTTGAGAGAGGAACGATAAAGGCGGTTGTAAAAATGAATTCAGAAGGAAAAATGATAAGAAAAATTGCAGAATTCTCAGATGTTAAGACAGTCAGAAAAAAAAGCAGTGAAGGGACCGCTTCATTTAGGCTCAGTCACCATTATACGCCGCGACTCTCTTTTTCGCCGATAGATGGACGGACTTTTTTATACGCCTATTCCACCGAATACAAGGTATTTGTTATTGATAAAGACGGAAAACTAGTGTTGAAGATACAAAAAGAAGGAGCCCCTCATTCGATAAGCCAACGTGAAAAAGAGCGGATAATAGAGATAATTGAGGAAAGTATTTCCCGTAGCGGAGCAAAATGGCCCAAGGGAATCTTGGAAGAAGCCTGTGACTTTCCCCCGACCAGGCCGTTTTTTTGGTGGGCAATAGCTGACGATATGAAGAGATTATTTCTATGGAGAGTGAAATCAGTTTTAGACGAAAGCGAAGAAAGAGAATATGATGTTTTCAATAAAGAAGGCTATTTTATTTACCGGGCAAAAATTCCTGTTAGGCCAGAAATAATCAATAAAGGCTTTCTTTATGATATAAAGGAAGATGATGAAACAGGTGAGGTTTTTATAAGGAGATTCAGGATAAAAAACTGGGATCAGATAAAAGAAGGCATTTAATTCTTCTTCCCAAGCCAAAAAAGAAGTCAGGAATTCGAGCCTCTTTTTGTATTTAGCTTCAGAAATAAGCGGAAAATGAAATTAAAATTTCTAATCTCATTTCTTTCTCTCTTATTAATTATGTTTATTCTACATAGCTGCTCAAAAAAACAGAAAGTAACATCCCTTAATGTTAGTCTTGAAAAAGACTTGGAGATTGGAGTATCTGAAGGGGATGAAAATTATATGTTTGGTGGCATAATTGATGTGGAAGTGGATTCTCGGGAGAATATATATGTCCTCGATTGGAAGAATAAGACGGTAAAAAAATATGGAAAAAACGGAAAATTTTTGCTAAATATCGGTCAGAAAGGACAGGGACCCGGAGAGTTTTCTTCGATATTAGTTGATTCTTACCTGGATAGAGATGACAGACTCTATGTTGTTGAATTGCGAAAAGTCCATATTTTTGATGAGAAGGGAGGATTTATCAAGTCCTTTATTCCCGATATTTTTCCTATTGGAATTACGGTAGACAAAGAGGGAAAAATTATCCTTGTTGGGGAGAAGGAAGATAAAATTTTTCATATTTATGACCAAAAAGGAGAATATTTAAATTCTTTTGGAGAACTTTTTCCGGTCCCCGAAAAACTAAGAAAATTATATAACCTGAAAAAGACAACGGATACTAGGAGTGTGTATCTTTCAGATGAAGGGAGACTTCTCGTCTTTAGTCCTTTCAAATATGAGATAGGTGTCTACCGGGAGAATAAAATAGTGAGGAAGATATCAAGAGATAGTCCTTATTATAAGCTTCCTAAATTAGCAAAAAATGAAAAAGGAGAGGATATCGGTTTAACTACATTTGCCAAGATATTAGAAACCCATAATCATTTTTTTGTCTGGTACGCCACAGAAGTGAAAGATTATATTTTAGCGGAGGAAAGATATATAGATATTTATGACAAAAAGGATTACACTTTTTTGGGAACAACTCCAATAAAGGAAAAAGGAATCCCTGACACTATCAGAAATAATAAAATATATTTTGACGTCCAAGATGAGGAAACAGATTTTCCGAAAGTAGTCAGGTATAAAATTGTCTATAAATAAAAAATAATTAATGATTTTATATCTAATTTTCTTTTTATTTCTTTCGGGTTGTAAAATAGAGAATCTGATTCAATCATATTAATATATTTGGCGACATTATTATCAGCTTAAAGAGGAGGCAAACATGAGTCCGAAGCCAGTCGTGATTAAGTTCTTTGCACCTGTCGTTGATATCTCAATCAACGCCTTGATGAACACCATTGACCAGAGGATGAAGCAAGGGGTAACAAATTTCACCCTACTTATTTCTTCACCCGGCGGCTCGGTATTTCATGGCTTAAGCGCTTACAATTATTTGAAGGGACTGCCCGCCACAATAACCACGCACAACTTTGGCAGTGTGGATTCAATAGGCATTGTCCTCTATTGCGGCGGTTCAAAGAGGCTATCAGTACCTCAAGCAAGATTTTTGCTTCATGGAGTTAGCTCTAAATTTGAGCATAGAGTTAGCTTGGAAGAAAAACAATTAGAAGAAAGGTTGAAAGGATTGAGGATTGATATAGAAAATATAGCCAAGGTAATCGCAGAAAGTACAGGAAAAAGTGTGAAAGATGTGACAGATGCCATGCTTGAAAGGATAACTTTGAATCCAGAAGAAGCAAAGAAATGGGGTCTTGTCCACGAAATAAAGTCTGAGCTGTTTGAAGCCGGGAGTGAAATTGTCTCCATACAATTTCAACACCAGCAGAAATAATAACCTCGGCTGCTATTTTCCAGGGGAAATTATTATATAAAAGGAGCAAGTGGTGCTAAAAAGCAATCTAGATATTCCTAAGGAATACAGCCCTTCCTTGGGTCTTAGAGAAACAGAGAAAGCAATACAGTTTATCAAAGGCAGTTTCCAGGATAGGTTGGCCGAAGAGTTGAACTTGACGAGAGTATCCGCGCCAATTCTAGTTTTAAGGAAAACCGGAATCAACGATTACCTCACTGGTAAGGAAAGGCCTATCAGGTTCAACGTTTTGAACATGAATGAAGAGGCTGAGATAGTTCAAGCACTTACGAAATGGAAGAGAGCAGCTCTTGCTGATTATGGATTCAGCCACGGAGAAGGGCTTTATACGGATATGAACGCTATAAGGCCGGATGAGATTTTAGACAATCTTCATTCGGTCTATGTGGACCAGTGGGATTGGGAGAGGATTGTTAGCAAGGATGAAAGAAACCTCGATTTTCTCAAGTTCATCGTGACTAAGATATACAAGGTTATAAGGGAAATGGAAAAGCCTGTTTGTGAAAAGTTTGAAAAGCTGCAGGCACCTTTTTTACCTGAGGAAATCCATTTCATTCACAGTGAAGATCTTCTTGATATGTACCCTGATCTATCCTCAGAAGAGCGTGAAGACGAGATATGTAGAGAAAAAGGAGCTGTGTTCATAATAGGAGTAGGAGCAGAGCTCCGGGATGGTAAACCCCATGATGAAAGAGCAGCCGATTATGACGACTGGATAACGGAGACGGGAAAGGGAAGGAGAGGATTAAACGGTGATATCCTTGTCTGGTACCCTTTGCTTCAATGCGCGTTTGAGCTTTCTTCGATGGGAATAAGGGTAGACAAAGATTCTTTAGTAGAGCAGCTTGAGATCAAGGGAGAACGGGATAATGTTGGCTTGTATTTTCATCGGAGGGTATTGCACGAAGAACTCCCCCTGACCATAGGTGGAGGGATTGGGCAGTCGCGCTTATGCATGTTATACCTGAGGAAAGCCCATATAGGAGAAGTTCAGTCCAGTGTATGGCCTGATGAGATGATAAAGAAATGTAAGGAGAGTAAAATATTTTTGCTTTGATACGAGTGGAGGAAACTTAAACAAGAGGAAAGTAGAGCCTACGTTAATAAGAGAAAGTAAAAAGTATAAGGATATTTTCTACCTGCTGTATGAAATGCATGAAAAGAACATTGAATAATATATAATACACACAAAAAAATAGGAGGTGCGTGATGTCAACCTTTATAATTCTCAGTAGGATTTCTCCGGAGGCATTCAGCGATCCCTTTGAATTTAAAAAAATAGCTGAAAGAGTAGCTGCAAAGATCAAGAGTGAGTGTCCAGGTGTTGTCTGGAAGGAAAGTTACGCAACCACGGGCCGCTTCGACGTCGTGGATATTGTTGAGTCAGACGATCCGAAGGAAATCGCGAAAGCAGCCATGATCATCCGGTCTTACGGACATTCCACTACCGAAACATTGACCGGGACTCCTTGGAAAGAATTCCTTGAGTTGCTTTAGCCAGCAGTAATTGCTCCAGCACTCCTTCTAAGTTCATTTTATGTAGAAACTTGATTTATCATGTAGGGGCTTGATTTATCAAGCCCACCTATTTATGCCTATAAAAAATAAGAATAGTATATTAAGCATAACAATAAGGAGGTGTGATATGAAATCCAAACTATCCGTTTCTAAAGTTTTATCGCTCTCGATGCTGGTTATTTTTGCCTCATTCTTCTTCGTGATTCAGCTGCAAGCAGAGGCAGAGAACAGGCCCTCTTCACCAGCCGCTGATCAGGCTGTCGATGAAGAATATACGCGCCTGATCAAGGAAGCGACGACCAAGCCTGAATTTCTTAGCCCTCTCACCAGCTATCTTCCTCATGTTGAAGGCGTTCCCACTCCTAAGAATATATTGGGCTATATTGCTGGCGCGCCCGGAAAATTGACCTACTACGAGGACATTCTCAAGTATATGAATGCCCTGGCAGAAGCATCACCCAATGTACAAGTTTTCCCCATAGGCAAGACCTCCGAAGGGAGGGAGATGGTCATTGTCGCCGTAGCAAACAAGGAGACTATGAGTAACCTGAAAAAATACAAGGATTTCCTGGCTAGGCTGGCTGACCCGCGCCTGGTGAGAACCGAAAAAGAAGCAGAAGCCATAATTGCCCAGGCAAAACCTATTTACTGGCTGACCTGCAATCTTCATTCGAGTGAAAGCGGGGCTGCTGAAGTCTCGATGGAGCTGGCTTATCGCTTGGCTGTTGATGAAAGCCCTGTCATTAAAAAGATAAGAGACAATGTGATAATCCTGATTACTCCCTCGATGGAGCCAGATGGGCATGATAAACATACGGATTGGTTTTATAAATACAACAGAGATATAAAGGATTACAGCAAGATAAGCCGCGTCCCTTATTGGGGTAAATATACTTTCCACGATAATAACCGTGATATGATCTGTATCTCGCAGCCGGAGATGGAGAACGGAGCGAATGCTTACTTTGACTGGCATCCGATTGTGGTCCAGGATAACCATGAATCCATCGCTTTTCTGTATGTTTCTTCAGGGACAGGACCCTATAATCGCCATTATCATCCAAGTGTTACCTCTGAATGGAACTTGATTGCCTGGTGGGAGGTTACCCGGCTGACCTCCTACGGCATGC
>SMTZ1_10005847_pt1 | contig 12381 bp, 17 predicted proteins | sample DeeMarSWOR136_30_FD_25667 | JGI IMG/M metagenome (IMG submission 25667) | reverse complement strand
CCAAGGTTAATGAACATAATAGGAAACAAGGCAAAGCTCAGGAGCCCTGGGAAGATAATCAATGGTGTGAATGTAAGTGTCCCTGTAAGCCGGGCATAGATGTGGATAAATGGGTGTGGTATGACCCATTTGATACGTGGTCGGATGAAATCGAAGCCGAACCAGGTCAGCCAGTTACCTTCAGACTAGAGATTGAAAACGATGGAGAATGTCGTGATATCGTTGACCTGGGTATGATAGACTTTCTACCAGGTTGCTTGGAATACGGAAATGAAGCAGTTATCTACTACAATGGAACGCCATATGGGTCTAGACCACCTGATGACATTAATCAGAGTGGGGGAGGACTACTACTTATTTGGGACTTGAGTGATATCGGAGCGCTAGCGCCAGGAGAAACCATAGCCATTGAATATGATGCCATCGCTGAATATCCCGGGCCAAATATTAACGAGGTTTTCGTAAGTGCCCACTGTGCCTATGATTATAGTGTAATCGTTTATGACCAAGATGCGGCAACTGTTTTTGTTATTCCAGAAGAACCTCCGGTAGAGGAGGTATTATATGCTAGCTTTGAGGCTTATGCTGAGTGCACTCGCGACCAGTGGGGATGCTACTGTGATGTCACTATCTTCTTTTGGGCGGAGGATATCAGCACCGGTGGCGATTACCCGGTCACCAGCGTTATTCTATATATAAATGGGGTACCGTTCGATTCAGGGCCTATATATACAGGATATTATGAGAATTTTATTGGGATGGAGGCTGGCTGTGGAGAAACTATCGAGATAGAGATAAGAGCTATGAACCTAGTTGGTATGGAGGTTGTTGGCACTGACTTCTTCACTACCCCCATCCCTCCGCCACTTTGAGAGGTAAGAGTTAGGTAAGGGGGGCTAAAAAGCCCCCCTTACTTCTACACCCAATCAAGCCGAGACTTAGATAGGGAGTTTTAGAAACGACAGCTATTTTATCCAAACAGGATATTAAAAGGTTACTACAGCAAGAGCCGCCACTAGTAGAAGACTGCATAAACCTTGAACAGCAGCTACAGCCCAATGGCATTGACCTTACCCTGCGTGAGATAGCTTTACTCCAGTCGCCGGGTAAGATAGCTGTTATGGACAGCCAGAGGTTTGTATCCGATTTAGCTCCGCTAGTGTTTGACGGATTGGATTTTATTGACCTAGTGCCTAGTGCCTACAGTATTACCTACAATGAGATTATCCATCTACCCAAGAATGTTATGGCATTAGCTACTCCCAGGTCGAGTCTGCTTCGTTGTGGTGTCACGGTAAACACTGCAGTATGGGATGCTGGTTACTCCGGTCGTTCACAGTCTCTCATGGTAGTCTATAACCCCCAGGGATTCCGCTTGCAGAGGAACGCCAGAATTGTGCAGATTGTTTTCCTGCAGCTAACCAAAGAGACCGAAGGCTACCAGGGGGCCTATCAGGGAGAAAATATAGATTGATTGTCAACCTCACCCCCTTAATCTCCCTCTCCTTCTAAGGAGATGGGGAATTATTATTTTTAAAGGGGCTTCGCCCCTTCTTTCTTCCCCTAATAACTAACCTTTAGGCCGTTTATAAACGCTTCTGTGCTTTACCCTTATATATAAAGTTAGAGATTGGGGGTTTTACCCCCAAATATGCTTCTGGGGTGGGAGAGTAGGAAGAAAGAGGCTGATAAGCAACCTGAAATACTAGCTCTGTTTAAGCTATATACTATACCACAATGCTCAAGGCGGCTGGCATTAGCCAGAAGGATGCTGGACCCTCTCCCAGTAGTTCACCATCGGCATGTACCAGTACTCGCTCTGAGGATTCAATGGTAATATGTGTTGCCTTTTCCATCCTGACTTTGGGGTGGTTAATGTGAGTTCCCTTATATACCGTTGGCAGTGCCTTTAGCAGTTCAAACTTACCTATATCACCAACAGTCATCACATCCAGTAAGCTATCGTTAAGCTCAGCCTGAGGTGCCATATACATCCCACCCCCAAAGTAGCACCCGTTAGCCACCACTATACTCAAGACACGCTTGTCTTCGACCTTATTCCCAAGATGTACAACAACCGATTTATTTTCATAGCCAAACAGAGTCCTGAGCAACCCAGCCACATAAGGAATAGTGCCACCAAAATACTTAGGCAGCCGCTCTGTAGTCTCTACTACCGCAGCATCAAAACCCACACCAGCCGCATTAATAAAAAAACGCTGTAAAGCTTGCCCCTTGCTCTTATACTCAACCACACCAACATCAATCAACAGCCTTTGTGAGCTAGTTAAGAATGAGCAAGCACTGTTATAATCTCGAGGAATACCCACCGAACGTGCAAAATCACTCCCAGTTCCAGTACTTACTACACCAAGACTTGTATTACTTGATCCAGTGGAATAAAGTATGCCATTGGCTACTTCATTCACTGTTCCGTCACCACCCACAGCCACCACATATCGGTAACCATCACTAGCTGCCGCCCGAGCCAGCTCGATAGCATGCCCAACACCCTCCGTATATTCATAGTCAAATGATAGCCCAACATGCCTTAAAAGCTTACTGATGCGTGGCCACTTCCGGCGTGTCGAGTAAGCTCCTGCTACCGGATTAACAATTACCTTGGCATGTAGTGCTAACATTATATATACCTTATAAATTATGCGTAATCAATTCTACCACTGATGTCAAGTTAAAAGCACTAATCCAAGTAGCTTATTCGTGATGAGGGTCTTGTCTTTATGTCTAGTTCTATGCCAGCTTCTTGGAACAGGTCTATAAAGGCATCATCATTATACTTACCATAGCTAACATATCGCCCTATCTTAGCATTGACCAGCATCTTGGCACACAATACGCACGGTGTATGGGTAGCATAAATAGTGCTTCCCTCAAGGCTGACGCCATGAAGGCTGGATTGTATGATTAGATTTTGCTCGGCGTGAGTGCCCCGGCATATTTCATGCTTTGTCCCTGATGGTATATTCAGCTCATCCCGCAAACAACCAAGCTCAAGGCAGTCCCTAAAGCCGGAAGGAGCACCATTATAGCCCGTAGCCAGTATATGTTTATTCCTCACTGCCACCGCCCCTACATGGTGCCGTCGGCAGGTTGAGCGTTCGGCTATCACCGAGGCTATTTTTAGAAAATAGTCATCAATATTTGGTCTGGCCAATCTTTTCATCTTAATTTAAGGATAATCCCTTTTGCCCCCCTCTTTAGTTTTTCCAAAGAAGCTCCATTTATGATGGTAAAGTCTGCCATAGCGATAGGTCCGCCCTTATTAATATTCTCTATTTCTACCCTGTCCCGATTGGCAGCTTCCTCCAATGTCAGGCATCGGTTTAATCTGCTGGTTAGTCGTGCATATCTTGTTCTCGGTGATGCCCAAACAGCTACTACATAAAAGCCTTCCTGATAATAATTCTTGAGAAATGTATATTCCTCCCATGAGTAAAGCCCGTCAATCACCACATCCGAATGCTCAAGTGCTGAATCAATCCTGTGTAGATTCAGTTTGGCATAAGCTGCCATCCCGTGATTTTTTCTAAGGAGCTCTCTAATATAGCGCTCGTTTCTCTCATTTAGCTCTAATCCTCTCTTCTTAATTTCATCGTCAGTCAAATCCCCAAACCTTACTCTAACAAAGCCATTCTCCTCAAATACTCTAGCCACTTCTGACTTCCCAGCACCGGCCATCCCCACAATTGAAACTACTTTCATAATTAATACCTAGTAAGTAACAGTAGGTTATGCTGATTAAGTTCTATCCATTCAGATTCAAAAAAACTGGCTCCCCGAGTAGGACTCGAACCTACAACCTAGCGGTTAACAGCCGCCCGCTCTACCATTGAGCTATCGGGGAACATTATGGCTGCCGAGCCTGGATTCGAACCAGGGCTAAGGGATCCAAAGTCCCCCGTGCTACCACTACACAACTCGGCATCTAATGCCGAAGGTCGGACTCGAACCGACACGGAGGTTGCCCTCCAACAGTTTTTGAGACTGCCGCGTCTACCACTTCCGCCACTTCGGCTTATTAACTTGGTGCCGAGGCCCAGAATCGAACTGGGGACACGCGGATTTTCAGTCCGCCAACAGCACCTTTTAATAGAAATACTAATCCATTTAGCTGCCTTAGGTCAAGTGGCAGACCAGCTAAGGCAAACTCTTGTCAGTAATTGCCGTCATCAACAAGATCAAGTTGCGGAGCTTATACAACAGCTCGCTAAGAGGGATGAACATGAATCCTAATAAAACTAGGCTCATCCCCAATATCTATATAGGTAACAAACTAATAGAAAACCTTCGTATTATATTTGAACATTCACTTCTTAATCTGCCTCAACTATTGGCCTCTTCCATGCCGGGCACCACAGGAGGCCTAACATGAGATTCCTACCGATATCGACGTACATTCATATATCCAGATCTATGGTTCCTAAAGAGCTCGTCAGCACCGGTGGAAAATATAATGAAAACTTATCTCAAATCAGAAGAAATTGAAAAGCTGGAGCTTGCCGCCAGCAATCCAAGAGATGAGCTGCTGATAAGACTGCTCTCACGTCTAGGATGTCGTATATCAGAGGCTCTGACCATATCTATCGAGGATATCGATTTCCAAGAGTGTGTGGTCATCATCCAGCATCTGAAAAAACGGCTAAGACTAGATTGTCCTGATTGCAGTGCTAGATTATCTGCCAATCACAGATTTTGTCCCCGATGCGAGCTTAAGGTGGAGAAAGCGGTTTCACAGTCCAAGGAGCATCGCAGAATAAGGACACTGCCTCTCGATGAAGACACTCTTGAGATGCTAAGGGACTACATAGACCAGGGTAGGACTGTAATAAGAAATGGGAAACAGCTCGTCTTTGGGATTGGTCGCAGTCATAGCTGGCGTATAGTGCGGGACTGTGCACAAAAGGCTGGTATTAAAGAGATAGTTAACCCGGAGACAGGGAAGACAAGAGGTATAAGCCCTCACCGTCTGAGAGAGGCCTTTGCTATTCACGCAGTGAAGATGAACGATTCTGGTGACGGGCTTAGATTACTTCAGGAGCATCTTGGACATGCCTCTTTTAGCACCACCGCACGTTACCGCAAGGTGGCTGCTGAAGAACACAGGAAGTGGTATGAGAGGCTTTGGTCGAAATCGTTCGAGATTACGCATAAGGAGGTGGAGAACGAAGTAAAACAATAGTAAATAACTGAAGGCGGTTGACTCTGGCTTTCACAGAACTAGAAAAAATCTATGTAAGAAGGAGAATAATAAAATGCCGACATTAGCAGATCTCGTACAAGAATTGCGAGAACTTGGTATAGGTTTGAGCGAAATTCAGATTCCTTATAGATGGTATCGGGAGATAATCAGCCGTGCTGAGGAGATGGCAGAAACAGGAGAGGAGGATTTTTAAGTTTAGAGAGTAATAAAACAGTAGTAAATGGAAAACACCTTACAAACAAAAAGTGAGACCCAGGAATTTGTGTCACATCCGAATGAATTTCTGGGTCTCCCAAGATGTCATTCTACAAATAAGAATAAGGAGGCCAAGAGATGAATTTGGTCAATCTGTTGAAAAAGAAACTGGCAAATGAGATCAGAAAAAAAGATGTAGCATTAAGGCAAAGGAGACAGCTTAATATGATGGTCGATGAGCGACTAATAGACGAAACAAAGGATCTGGCAGCTCAATTCACTGTGCCGCGCTACTGCCTTATCGAACACATTTTGGAGACTGGCTACTACTATTTGACCCGAGCTATGCAGAGTGAAGATAAGACTAAAATGCTGCGCCAGCATCTGATTCATGTGCATCTGATTGATAGTGGTGTCGATGATAGTGAAGCAATTCTCAGAATAGGTGAAGGGAGCAATATTTCACAACTGCTCTATCAAGTTAGGCCAGTCCTTAGAAGTTGGCAGGCTTATCGACACGCAATAATAATGGCCAAAAAGACACGTAATATTACCTATCTTCAAAAAGGCGAACGAAGACTGCTGGAATCTGTCATAGGGTTTGCCCTGTGGATAGAGCAGCATCACCTGGATGAGCCGGACAATAGTGATATCGATAGTCGCCAGTTAGAAGACGATCCGGGTGGATAGTGCACTGAATTGCTGAGGAAAGGAGAGGTTTACACTTAAGCGAAAACAAAATTTCTTGCTGCAATAAGATATACAACTAGCATCTAACAGAATGCAGTTTTGTCACATACAACAGTGCTCGGATGTGACAATTTACTTTTTGTTACCAAATGTAATAATTCGCCATCTTCTGCAAAAGCCAGGTCATAGAGACTATTGAAAATTCAGCCACGGGGGTCGACCACATTAGTCAAACATATAAGTTAGTCTACGTAACACGATAGGCAAAAACCTTATTTGTCCCTTCCGGATCATCGCTCCCTGGTATTGAAATATATGGACCAACTATCTCTAAAAGTTGCCATTCGTTTGCCAATTGGAGTTCCTGTTGTTTTCTCTTGAAGCCACCTCGCTCGTATACTTCAGAACGTACGGTGAAGATTATGTGACCGCGTGGGCGCGTGATACGAATGAGTTCATCAAGTGAATCTGGTGGCGCGTGACCAGAAGCAAATGTTCCTACACACACGACTGCCGCGAAATAGTCGGTTGGGAAATCCATACCCTTTCCAAGAGCCATTTGGTATAAGTCTGAGTAGACTCCCTTGCGGGCGGCGACATCTAGCATTCCCTTCGATAGATCCAAGGCCACGATGCCTTTGTACCCCAGAATATTGAGCACTTCACCGATGATACCTGTGCCAGCACCCGCGTCCAGAATTGGTGAACTGTCCAGCGGGATATAGCGACCCACGATTCCAGCGATGATCGCAGGACTACGATAACCCCAAGATTGGAGATCGGCATCGTATTGTTCAGCCCAGGCATCATATCGCTCTGCTGATTCCTTATTACTCTCTGCTGACATGACCCAACGCGCTTTTTCTTCAGGTATAGTCATAAAATCCTCCTCTATTGATTTCAATACTTTAGTATAGATCGTTTCGCAGAGTTCCAGTACTTTCTCAGTTGGTATTTCTCCTGTCATCAAACAACTGTTGCCTATCCACTCTGTTTCTATTTATACATTAAATCACTGAAAGTGCAAGGGGGATAAAATAGACAACTGCTGTTCCACTTAACAAAATACTTGAATGTGACATTATGCAAGATTGTCACACAATCTGTTTATGGCAACAAAGGTCAATTCTATTCGAGGTACCTACGTTAATCGGTCGCCATATTGTTTCTCTTGGATTACCTGGCATTCCGGTTAGGTAGACCATAACCACGACTTAGGTAAATCGGGATTAATCAGCGGTCTTGCGCGGCCTGCCCCGTTTTTTCCAACCAAACGTCTTAAGAAGTTCCTCAGTCGGCACATCGTCTAAACCAGGAGCACTAATAGATTTATCCGGATTGACAATGTACCGATTTCGCCTTCCCTCGCGCATCTTGGTTATGTACCCCGCTGCAAGCAAATCATTTATGATTCTCAACGTCGTCCGTTCTGTGACACCTACGATAATTGAAAGTTCTCTGCCGGTAATACGCGGCTGACGGGCAATATGTCTTAATACCAACGCTTGATTTGTCAAGAACACAGGTTCAGGCACTTTTTACACCCCCTGTTTATATTCTATCTATCATTCATAACGAAACGTGCCTGGGTTTTAATTTTAAATGCTTTCATGTAAACAAAGTCATAACATTTATAACATATTTTTTTGGTAATTTCAAGTACTTTGTGGTTATTACTATCTGCTTTTTTAATTATTATAGCAATACTACGCTTATTGAAGGCTAATATCCTCAGTAGATTATAGTATTTTATTAAAAATATTTTATTCAAGGGTATTGACAAGGTATTATTTATGCTTTATGATTCCTGTATATATTAACCTGTATTCTATTACATATTATATTATACATGATATGTATATCATTAATATGTAACATAATTAATAGTAACTAATTAGAGGTGATACCGATGTTGAATAAGTCAAAGACTATGTTGAGGAAAGTCTCCAATTTATTGAAAACAAATAATTCATTCGATGGGCGATGGCCTGCGAATGTGCTAGACACTCTTGAAACGAAATATCGGCTGTCGCCAGAAGAAATGTTACGGTTATGGTACATACGTCGCAGGCTATCAAGTGGCAAATATCCTGTTGATTCCATATTCATCTACGATTGGATTAAAGCAAGCGAGAAAAAAATATCGGTAAGGAGTGACAGGGACCTGTACAGCAATTTGGATATATTTCTATTTAAGGGCAAAACGTACGGAGACAGTTCTGTACACCTCGAACAGGTAAACCACTAGTTAATTTGAGTAATACCACAACCTGTGGCAAATAAAAAGGGCAGTGGTATTAACTACTGTCCTTAATAACTATTTGAAACGCCCAGTAACTTGCATTTTCTTTGTCTGGCGCCTAACCACTCGCTCGTTGTGACCCTGCTTCAATGCTCTGGTCTCTGCTCTCCTTTTTCTTTCATACTTCTGTTCGTTATCCATTATTTTCTCCCAGGAATCGGTTAGACTGCGCTGGCTGTCTCTGAACTTATTTTATGAAGATATTTTCTTAACCTGGGAGCGATTTCCGGTTCCTGTAGTGCCAGTGCTATGGTCACTTCCAACCATCCGGGTAGTGTACCAGCATCCCACCGCTCACCTTCAAACTCATAAGCATAAAGTGGACGCTGCTTGAGTAAGCGTCTGAGAGAATCTGTGAGTTGAATTTCCCCGTTTCTACCTGGCGACGTTTCCTGGATGGCTCCGAAGATTTCAGGTGGGAGTAGATACCTTCCCATAATAGCAAGGTCGGAAGGAGCGTCTTCAGATCGAGGTTTTTCCACGAGGTCTATTACCTTGAAAATGCGGTCAGCCACCTGTTTATACTCGATTATCCCGTACCTATTTACCTCGTCTTCGGCTACCCTCTTTACAGCGACCACACTGCCCTGATAGTTCTCATATATCCGCATCATCTCTTTGAGCACCAGCTCCCTGTTTTCAAAAAGATCGTCGGGGAGCATCAGGAAGAACGGCTCGTTGCCTACCATGTTCTTTGCGGTAAGAACGGCATGCCCCAGTCCAAGCTGTTCTTTTTGACGGATGTACCCGATGTCCACCATGTTGGATGAACGACGGACCTCTTCCAGGAGTCGAGTCTCGCCCTTTCGCTCAAGCATACTTTCCAACTCGAAATGGTGATCAAAGTAATCCTCAATAGCTCGCTTCCCCATTGAGGTTATAATAACAACGAGGTCAATACCGCAGGCAATGGCTTCCTCGACGCTATACTGGATTATCGGTTTATTCAGCAGTGGCAGCATCTCTTTGGGTTGGGACTTGGTGACAGGTAGAAATCTTGTACCCCACCCGGCAGCCGTTATCACTGCCTTCTTGATTCTCATATAGTTCTCTCTCCGCTCGAGTAACTTCTCCTGTTTGACAGAAGAAAGACGGTTTTTAGCCAGCATGCTATTTGTTACGTGGGTGCGGTCTGATAACCAGTACGGGTTTGCCAGAATCCCTAATCACTGCGTCCGCAACTCTCCCCATAATAGCCCTCTTCAATCCGCTCTTGCCGTGGGTGCTCATCACTATCAGATCCATACGTTCTTTCTTGTCGAACTCCATAATGGATTGGGCCGGGTCTCCGATTACCACATCATACGACGTGGGCATGTCCTGAGACTTTATCCCTCTGGCTTTCCTGTTAAGATATCGCCTGGCACTAGCTGCGTTTCTTTTTCTTCATCGAGTGCTACTTGCACAGTTGCCTCGGATGCCACTGGGCTGGCAACGCCAGGGACACCGGCGGTAATAACAGGTGTCGCAGACTTTATTACCTGCAACAAGGCAATCTCGGCTCCGAAACGTTGTGAAATTTCAGTTGCATACCGCAGGGCCCGTAATCCAAGGCGGGAGCCGTCAAGGGGAACGAGAACGCGTTTGAACATAATCTCTTACTTCCTTTCGAGTTCTTTCTTCAATAGTTCGCCATATGACCAGTAATGATACACGATTTCCTGTTCTTTATCGGATAAATCATCATACGGTAAGGTGCGTATCTCCACGCCTTCAACAGCAAACTTCTTACATAGTCCCACTCGCAGATGATCCCACCACTTCCAGACGGTGTTAAATTTCATGAAAGCGTCCTGTATTTATAACTTGCAAAATAGGGATAGCTTTTCTAGGTTTTGACTTTAAGCAGTCATTGGCTTCAGCTTGGTGGAGAGGGAACTGACTCTCGCTGCTACGCTCTTGGCTGCCTGAAGCCTACTATGGGATTTCGTGAGGTCTCTGGCGAGCTTTTCGTCATTGATGATATCTTTCACCCAATTACTGAAGTCATTCTTCTCGGCATTGGCGTGAAAGCCGAAAGTCTCATCAGAGATAGCCTCCAGGCCGTCACGAAGCTCTCTCATGTTCTTGAAGACGCCTCCGTCATGACAACGGAATGCGTACTCATCCGGCACATCTGCCAAGAGCTTCCAGGCATCCAGTTTTTGGAACTTCACCATTTTTTTACCTCCTTAATTCGCCTTCTAAGTAAGAGTAAGTGCTATTATTTTGTCTAACCGACCGTCATGGGTAACATCTTCTGGTTCAGTGATAGTGTCTCGGAGACACCCCTTTCTTCAGCATCGGGTACTGTGCTTCTGACAGGTCTCCACAAAATCCCCTGCATGGAGGCACGATCCTCCGTCCTTTCGATAAGGTTCTTGATGATCTCTTCCCAGGTAAATCCCCTAGCAGTATGTCGAGCCGAATTGCGGATATCCTCCTCCTTATCTTCGTGGTCATCCAGATAGGTCACATAATCCTCGATCTCTCTCGGGTTTGAGGTCTCCAGGACGATTGCATTGCGCATGTGAACAGCGTAGTCCTCGCCGGTGCCACCTGTAAATGCAACACCGCCAGCTGCCATGGTTTCTAGACCAACAAGCCCGAAGGGTTCATGACTGCTGTTGGCCAAGACGGCGTCCGACGCATTATATAGGATACGCAGAAGTTGTGGAGGACACTGAAATTTTATGTTCAAAACTTCCGCTTCATCTTCCCTGTCGATGGCCTCAAGATAGCTATCTACACTATCTCCCCTGGCAGTAACGTCCTTGACTTTGAGGCCTAGCTGCCTGGCGTTATAAAGCACTTCCTCGCCGTAGGGTTCTATACCGCCCCTGGCCAGCAGTACTGTCTTTGTCTCTCTCCGGTTGAGCCTGGCTGTTGCCTCCACAGCCTCATTCCATCCCTTGGTTGTATCATAGCGGGCAACTTTGGTTAAGAGTATGTCGGGCTTTAGACGCTGCCTTAGCCTGGCTGATAGCCTGCCATCGACCTCACCCAGCAGTACCTCGGGAATACCGTTAGGGATTACCAGTGGATTGATACCCATTCCCCGCATAATGTGCTTCATGTACCGGCTGACGGTGGTGATTGCAGCATTCTGCGCCAGCCGTGGCCAGTCAATCCGGTTAAAACCGTAAGTGTTGTTTGCGTTCCAGAACGTCACTACTCTGTCCCTCATTCCCTGGTTCTTCAGTTGCTCGCTGATGCGACAGATAGCTTCGGTTGTATGCCATTCCTCGCTCAAGACAACTACGAGCTTGTCACTTGCTATAGCCGGTTTCGTTATCCGGTCAATTACGAAAGGCGGGATTGAGTCGTTGAAGTCGTTGACCTTGTCGTTTTCACCCTGGTAAACACCGTTGGGATAATACTCGCTGATCCACTGGCACCAGCGGTGGAGTGTAAGACGGCCATGGTCAATGATTTCCTCTCCCCTTGCCTTCGGGTCACCAATAAAGAAGAGGTGAGTGGGGAAGCCTATGCCGGCAAGAGCCTGTGAAAGGTAGGTGATTCTGGTTCCCAGACCACCAGCTAGAGAGTACGGGTCGGGGCCTTCGAAGGACAATAGCACGAAAATGGTATTATCTGTGGTTATCATCGACTGTTCCATCATTCACCCCCGGTTGATAATAAATTTCTCGCTTGCTGGCCAAGTTTTTCACAATTCTTCCATCAGTACAATAAAACTGCTTGTCATAAGGAACCTCCCCCAGTATCTTTCCAGCAATTTCTTTAGTTATCCTGGCCATTTCCAATCCCTCCTCCTAGTTACTAGTTAATAGTAGCGTTCTCTTGGAAGCACTCTAAGCAGCTTTGACCCAACTGCTCGGAGTTCTCCGGTCAGCTACGTAAGCGTTCCCCCCACTGTCGATACATCCCTCGTAGAACAGTAGCTCATGATGCTTATCCAGGTCACGGTACTTTTTTATCACGATACCTTCTTCACGTGCTTTTACTGCATTGAAGACACGGCAAAGTTGTCTGA
>SMTZ1_10005846_pt1 | contig 12382 bp, 10 predicted proteins | sample DeeMarSWOR136_30_FD_25667 | JGI IMG/M metagenome (IMG submission 25667) | reverse complement strand
GTGAAAAAACATCATTTCCCCGCCGAAAAGCTAACTATTAAACTTGACATGCCTTTCTTAAGTCACTTCTCTTCTGGGGGCAATTAAGTTTTCTATCCTAACGTATAACCTAATGAGGTTACGCTTTGAACTTTTAAGTACATACAATAGACTTCAAGCAAGGGCTTTTTGTACACCCAGCCTCTTAATTTAGAGGCCCGTAATAGTGGCTGTCCATATTTTTCAATCCACAATTTATTGAACATTTCAGGAGTTTCTTTAGCGATTACTTCCGCGGCTAGCTCTCCGTCAAATAGGGCGTAGATTATGCCGCTTCCGCTTATCGGGTCCACATGGCCAGCGGCGTCGCCGATTAATATCCAGTTTGATCCTGCAATGGGGTTGCAAAACGTTTTGGCATCCTTAACGTTTGGTATCAGCGCACTCCATTCAGAGACTTTTTCTGCGTTTGGGCAAAACTTGCTGATGAACGTGTCCAATTCGTTTTTGAGTTCAGAATAACGCCATATTTCCGCGCTACCAATTCCTAGGCTGGTGTCTTCGCCCCTTGGAATAAGCCACATGTAACCTTTCTTGTCAGGCAAGAATATTATGGTGACTTCTTCATTTTCAAGTCCTTTGACGAAATAGCCAACACACAATCCTTTATCCCTTTTGCTTAATGAGCCGATTATGTTCCTTCTTACCATGCTGTTGACGCCGTCAGCGCCAACTATAGTTTCAACAGCGTAAGATCGCTTTTGAGTTCTGACTTTCCACAAGCCATTTTTTCGTTCTATACCTATGACTTTTTCCTCGATTAAATCAGAGCCTTCATTTACAGCTTTGCCCAACAGGTACTGATCAAATTTTAACCGTGAAAAACCAAGAATGCTACCTTTCCCAAAACCGATGACCCATCTTATTCCACTTGGAGCTATTATGGTCATTGCGCTTCTTTCGCTGTGTGGTATTGGAAGAGACTTTAGAAAGGGGAAAAAATCTTGTGCGTTAGGAGGGATCAAGCCGCCGCAGGGCTTTTCTCTTGGATGGGAGTAATCAAAGATGCTTGGGTATATACCCGCCTCTGCAAGTTTGTACGCGCAGTACGAGCCGGCTGGACCAGCCCCCACAATCGCAACCTTAATCATGAGTGTACGCCGAAGTTTATAATGTAAACGTTTTTTAGCTATAAAAGTTACAATAGAACTACTTATTAAAGGTAGAACAGAGCTTCTAACACGAAAAGGTATTTAATAGTATTCTTCTACCAATTCTTCGGCTTCTTCAAGGTCTTCCTGTTTTACTTGGAATTCTGACTCAGCTTCTTCGGCTTCTTTCTCTTTCTCCCTTTTTTCCTTTTTCTGGGCTTTCGAAGCTATTTTCTGCGCTTTCTCAAGGTAGGTTTTCAGCTGCCTGTCCTTCATGATTTTCTCAGGCAGGGTCTCGGGAGCGTAAATCAATGGCAACACAGCCAAGAATAGAAAAAGTGCTGTAAACGAGAAAATTGCTGAAATAGGAATAGCAGCAACTATCTGTGCGCTTATAGTCAACTGTAGAAATTTTGAAAAGAAGAACGGAGATACACCCAAAGCATAGAGTTTGTCGCTAGGCACCGCATAACTCAAATCGCCCCAAATCGTAACAACAAACAAGACGTAAAGAATTCCCCATGAAATGCCATTCATGACGTTGTGAACGTACCATGCAGGGGTGTCGTTGGCAAATCCTAAAATTGAGTAACTTAACCCCAGCATAACAAACCCAACTATCGCCAGTCGCTTGCGTCCTACTAAGTCCATGAATACGCCTCCGACAAGAGCAAAAGCCCCCATAAACACGTTGCCCAATAGCTGAAGGTCACTGAGCACTGATGGAGAGAGGACATTTTGCCCGACCGGCGTTGTCAAGTAATTTAACAGAGCAAACATAACCCATGGAACAAAGTATAGGATAAACGGCTTTCGGCTGATTACGGTTCGGTAGGACGGCGCACTTTTTGTGTTTTCAATTTTCATAGTCGGCTTAGAAAAAGCAACAGCTACCAGCGCAATGGCTCTCCAAACTGCAAGAGTAATCGTTAGTTCAAATAAACCACCACTGATTCCCAGCAAGTCTAATCCAACAGTTAATATGCCAGTAGACAAAATCACGAATCCTCCATACTTTCCCCTGTTTTCAATTTGGGTTTGGATGTTAAAGTAGCCCATGCAGTTTGGCATTCCGAAACCAAAACTGAAACCGAAAATCCAACCCAACGCAATGACTCCCCAAATGTCTGTCGTGCCTAAGGCAAAAGGGGTAAGTGACGCAAACGTTCCGATCAAAATCCAGATTGCCAGAAACCGCTTTCTTCCGCCCAATATTCTTGTTAAATAAACTCCTATGAGCGCGGAACCGATCAAAGCTGCGAAATGAATGCCCCATATTAACATGTTTGACATAAAACCTAGGCTTAGGCTTATAGAGTCAACGCTTTTTTGAAGTATGATTATTGCGTAGGAGTACCATACGAACGCATTGGTCAATAGGAAAATGCTTACCAGAACGGGTCTCGTAAAGGCCCGCGTAAGGTTTTTGCTATGAAGCCGTATTATCATTAATCCTACTACCAACAAGATAATTTGAGAAAGTGCTCAAATAAACATTAAGGATTCTAAGAATGAATCCAGAATAGTGTTTCATAGCAAAGCTTTTAAGCCTAACTGTTGTACAGATATACAGAAAGAGGAGAAGGAGCAAGGTCATGAAAATTCCGGTCAGGATTGGTATTTGGAGATAGGAGTTCTGTTTCCGGTTTTCCTTCTTGTGCTTGAATGAAAATCTTACTGTAAGTCTTCAAGTGATGAATCCAAGAGCAACCTGAAGGCTTCTCCACAATCTTTCAGGCGGGATAGATTTGTAACCGCTTTTGATATTTCCGACCTCATTATTTTTATTAGCTCGCGTGTTTCGTTCGCATTCATAACAATATTTACTATTTTTTCTATCTTTTTCTCAGTCATCTTGCCACTTTCAAGCAACGTCATAATCTCCTTCCTTTTCGCCCCGTCTCGGAAAACACTTAAAACTGGAATAGGAAGTATCTCTTTCTCAAATCTGTTCGCGAGTTCTTCAGGCTCAAAAACATCAATAAACTCATCTCTCAATGCGTTTAGTAAGCCTAGAATTCGCCCAAGGTCGCCAAGCGTCTTCACATCGTCCACTGTTCCGTTGCCAATTAAGGCGCCAATTTTTCCGGTTGCCTCTGCAACAGCTAATTTTCTTTTAATCATCCCCAGAAACTCCTCACTTGACAAATCGTTTTTTCCTCCATGACCCGCCTCTTCTGCTTCGGTACTACTTAGGTTAAAGAAAGCTTGCTTAATCAATTCCAGAATAGCTTTTGCCTTTTTCTTGTGAAAAACTTCAATAGCTTCATGTAACAGATAGACGCCTTTGATTATGAGAGCGTCACCTGCCAAGATTGTAAGGTCTTTGCCGAATTTACCCAAAACCGTTGGCTTGTGGTTCTTTGTTGCTGAGCCATCTATTATATCATCGTGCAGATCCGCAGCTCCCACAAGCAAAACCATCGCAGCGCCAACCTGCGTCGTATCGCTGGGTTTTCCTCCGACGGCTTCGCAATACAATGAAAGCAAGCCAGGCTGCATAACGTCCTTAAATACTTCTTCGATGAAGTAGTTGAGAGCTTCTTGAAGGGGCTTGTAGCCGATTTTCTCTTTTTGAATAGACTGCTTTGCAACTTCAAGAGCTTCTTTCCCACGCTCGCGAAGTAGAGCGAGGGTTTGATGGACAAGTGTTTCTCTGCTTGTCATAGGCATCGTTCTTACAATATCTCCCAAGACTATTTACCCTTTAGGATTTTTGACTTTGACGATAGCGGGTTTAAGCCCTCTAAAGAAGCACAACTTTTAAAAGTCTACGGTCTGATTCAACAGTTTCATGAGCCAGACGAAGCAAATCGAAGAAAAATGGCAGAAAAAGTGGGAAAACGCCCGCATATTCGAGGCTGATCCTGATCCAAAAAGGAAGAAAATTTTTGTTACTTTTCCTTATCCTTACATGAATGGTCCGTTGCACGTGGGTCACACATTCACGGCTACGCGAGTTGACGTATACGCGCGGTTCAAGCGTATGCAGGGTTTTAATGTGCTTTGGCCGTGGGCTTGGCACTGGACTGGTCAGCCGTTGCTAGGAGCCAGCGAACGTGTGGCGAAGGGCGACGAGGAGTACATTCGTGTTTTGCGTGAGATGGATGGCGTGCCTGAGGAGGAGCTGAAGCGTCTTGTAGACCCAGTGTACATGGCTCAGTATTACACGAATGAGGGGCGCAAGATTGTCAAGCGTATTGGCTTTTCGGTGGATTGGCGACGCGAATTCACCACCTTTATGCCGACCTATCAGAGGTTTATCACTTGGCAGTACCTGAATCTGCATGAGAAAGGTTATGTCACACGGGGAACACATCCAGTAGTCTGGTGTCCCAAAGACAAGAGTCCAACGGGAGACCATGACCGCCAAGTCGGCGAAGGTGTCACACCTGAAGAGTACATTCTTATAAAATACAGGCTGGATGAGGAGACGTTTCTGCCTGCGGCAACGTTTCGTCCTGAAACAATTTTCGGGGTGACAAATATGTGGATTAACCCCGACACGGATTACGTTGAAGCCGTAGTGAACGGCGAAAAATGGATAGTCAGTCAGGAAGCAGCAGATAAATTAAAGGAGCAAGAGCGCACGGTCGAGGTTAAACGTGTTTTCAAAGGGCGTGAGCTAATAGGCAAAACTTTCACTAACCCCGTCACGGGAAAACAGTTTCCCATCCTGCCAGGCTGGTTCGTCGACCCCAAAACGGCGACGGGCGTGGTTTACAGCGTCCCAGCGCATGCACCATATGACTGGTTGGCGTTGAAAGATTTACAGGAGAAACCTGAAGTCCTTCGTAAATTCGGCTTGGACGCGGAGATGGTTAAGGCGATTAAACCCATTTCGCTGATTGAGGTAGAGGGTTACGGGGAGTTTCCCGCGGTCGAAATCGTGGAGGAGATGAACATACACGATCAGCATGACCCACGGGCAGATGAAGCTACCAAGACACTGTACAAAAAAGAGTTTCACGGCGGCGTGCTTAAGGCTAATTGCGGTGCGTACACAGGGAAAACTGTTAGAGAAGTCAAAGACGAGTTGATTGCTGATTTCAAGCGGTTGGGCTACGCGGACAGCATGTACGATTTGCCTGAGCCTGTTGTTTGCCGCTGCATGACACCGTGCATCGTAAAGGTCCTGTCGGACCAATGGTTCCTGAACTACAGCGACGCCGAATGGAAAACCAAAGCTAAAGAAGTTGTTGCGCAGATGCAGATTTACCCTGACGCGGCACGACAATACTTCCTCACGGTTATCGACTGGCTAAAAGAATGGGCTTGCGCCAGGACAACAGGGTTCGGGACGCCACTGCCGTGGGGCAAAGGCTGGATTGTTGAGACACTAAGTGATTCCACTATTTACATGGCGTTCTACACCATAAACAAGTACATCCAGGAATACGGAATTGAGCCTGAAGCGCTCACAAGAGACGTGTTCGACTACGTTTTCTACGGCAAAGGCGAAACTGCGCCAATCTGTCAATCTTCAGACATACCCGCAGACCTTCTTGAATCCATGCGCAAAGAGTTTCTGTACTGGTACCCATTCGACCTCCGCGTCTCAGCAAAAGAACTCGTGCCGAACCACTTGACATTTTGCATTTTCCACCACGCCGCCCTGTTCTCGCGTGAACAGTGGCCTCGAGCCATGGGCGTTAACGGCATGCTCATGATTGAAGGCAAACAGATGCACAAGTCAAAAGGCAACTTTGTGACCATGAAGGGCGCTGTTGATAGATACGGTGCTGACGCTACGCGATGTGCACTTCTTCTGGGAGCTGAGGGCATGGATGACCCTGACTGGAGAGGCGATAACGCCGCGGACATTCAAGGTAAACTGCAGTCGTTAAGTAAAGTTGCTTTGGATATTTTTGAGAAGGCCAAGAGCGATGAGACTGGGCATTTGGAGAGGTGGTTGCTGAGCAAGATGCAGCAGCGCGTCTTGGATGTAACTAGGAACATAGATGATTTGAAGACGAGAACAGCTTTGGAGATTGCGCTATTTGAGGTTTGGAATGATTTCCGGTGGTACACTCGCAGGAAAGGCAAAACAGAAGCTATGGCGGTTCAGGAAGCTTTAGAGGTGTGGCTTCGCCTTCTAGCGCCTTTCGCGCCTTATGTGTGCGAAGAGTTGTGGAGTGCGATGAAAAAAGACACATTTATTTCTGTGGCTCAGTGGCCTAGAGTTGCTGAAGATAAAGTAGATGTGCTTGCCGAGGAGCTGGAGAACCTGCTCATCGATTTAGTTGAGGACACGCTAAACGTGTTGAGAGCGACGAAGATTACTCCTTCGCGGATATGTTATTACACCGCTTCCGCTTGGAAGTGGAAAGTGTACCGCAGTTTGGTGGCGAGGGGTATTGAGGGCGAGGTTAAAGTAGGCGAGGTTATGAAGAAACTTGCGAAAGACACTGACTTAAGGGATAACATGAAGGCGGTCGCCGGCTTGGTTCCTAAAATTCTGAAAGCTTTAAACAAGTTGCCCAGCGATAGAAAAAGGCGTCTTGCAAGCATTGAGTTTTCCAGCGAAGAAGAGTTTATTAAAAGCGCCTTGGACTTTTTAGAAGAAAGGTTTAGTGCCAAAGTGGCTGTTTACAGCGAAGAGGATAAGTCGCGCTATGACCCCAAAAAGCGAGCGGCGTTGGCTGTTCCTGGTCAACCTGCAATTTACTTAGAATAACGTGGAAGTGTCTCAGAGAGGTTATTGTGCCGATGAAACACCGAAGATACGCTTTGAAATCAAAACAAGCCAAGCGAATCCTAAACAAGATTTCGGAAAGGCTGAAGGTCAACGTTGACTCCTTTTTTGGCGCGAAAGCCAACTTGGAAGTGGTTGAAGCGGAAATCGGCAATGTCTACTTTGTAAACGGCAAACCGCTGTTCTTCAAGATTGGAGAGAAATTTATGCCTACACTGTTTTTCCAAGATTTCACTTCACAAGCGCCGAAAATCGTGGTAGATATGGGAGCTGTTCCTTACGTTTGCAACGGCGCTGACATTATGGCGCCTGGAATAGTGCGGGTTGAAGGCGAATTCGGAAAAGGGGATTTGGTTTTGGTTGTGGATGAGAAGCATGAAAAATCGCTTGCTTTAGGTGAAAGCTTTTATGACGCGGCAAGCGTCCGCAACACCAAGCAGGGCGCTGTAGTCAAAAACGTTCATTTCGTAAGTGATAAAATCTGGAATTTCGCCAAAACATTAGTTGGATAACACAATTTTTTGGAGGCTCGCAGTCTTGTCGTCACCATTCGGTTTTTTGGGTGCTTTATTGTTTTTTCCGAGAGATGAGAAAGGATTCCTAGCTAACTGATACCAGAGCGAGTAGCATTTTTGCGTCTATTTTCATTCTTTTCCTCTGCTCTACCCTTATTGTGAAAATGTCTATCAGCTCGGCTATAGAACACTGCTGTTCTACTAGAAGAACAATATAATTAGAGGAGTATGCTAAAAAAACATGAACAAAATGAAGAAACATTAGTCTACTTCAGAGTTCTTTGGTCATGTTGTAGGCGTCTTCACCATCTGAGTAGTAACCGCGAAGCGTGCGGCCTACTTTAAAACCCAGATTCTTGTAAAGCGCAACGCCTGGTTCGTTAGTGACTCTGACTTCCAAGTAGCATAGTTTAGCCTTGTAATGACGCATCCCCTCCATCGCCCCAGTCATTAACGCGCGCGCCACGCCCTTGCGTCTGCCTTGTGGCAGAACAGCGATAGAAACCACATGTCCTTTCCGTACTAAGCCACCCAACCCTAGACTTGCTAGGCCAACTTCAATGCGACACATAATGTAGCCGACTATTTTTCCGTCTTGCTCTGCCACTATGAAGGTTTCGGGAAACCGCTGGTATAGGTCCATGAAAAAGAAGTCCATGTAATTCTCTGGTAGACAGTAACGGTTAATGCGGATTACGCTCTGCAGGTCGTCTGGCTTAAACTTGCGCAGCTTGAAGGTCTGTTGCATCTTTTCGCCTTCTTAAACGAAAGTTTAAGAATCAAACTTAAAGCTTGCGCTTAAGCTGCCATAAAACTTATTTGACCTTTGATAACCTGCCCGTGGGTTAGGCTTTTTCGTCTGATTTAACTTCGGGTAAGGTGAAGTTTCCCTGCGGCATAGACCAAACCTTAGTCTGAGACCCCGCGTTCTTCAATGCTTCTCGCAACGCGTCGTTAACCGCCCGCGCCGTTTTCAACTGGAAAACACTGTTTGCATAGTAGTCAGGCAGCGAAGAAACCAATATAATCTGGTGGTTTTTCAGCGCTTTCAGTAGGTAATACGCTTTGTGCCCACCCAGCTCGAAGTGGCGTTTGACCTCCCGCTCAACTTTCTTCAGTTCTTTTAGTCGCGTCATCCAATCGCAAAAAACTTGGTTTCCATGTCCTTCGGCGCATTCAGCCACGAGGATTATGGTGCCTCCGCGTTTAACCACTTCCAACGCGTTGTCTAAAGCTTTGTAGGCTTGGTACAGGTTTATATCTGCGGGGTAACCTCCTGGGCTGACCACCACGATATCAGCTCTACGGTCCACTGTTACACGGTACAGGTCATCTACACGCTTCGTCGCCTCAAGAAACGCCTGTTCCAAGTCGCCGGCGAAAGCTTTCACGATTTCTCCTTTGCTGTTTGTCACCACGTTGAGGATGAAGTCCACTTTCGCCAGCCTTGCAGCTTCCGTCATGTCCTCATGCACGGGGTTACCGTCTAAGACTCCAGCACGTGCATTGGCGTCTAGGAGCATAGCATGATTGTGACTGATGGTTTCTCGGCACGAGATGGCTGGCATAACGCTTTTGCGTCCGCCCCCGTAGCCCGCGTAATAGTGAAAGTTAACATCACCTAAGAGTACCTTCACGTCTGCTTCAGCGAAAACGCGGTTTAAGCGAACACTGGTTCTATGCCTAGTTTTGCCTACTAATATCAAGTCTTGAGAGTTGCAATCATGACTGACGGTTTTCACGCGGTTAAGAACTTCATCCCCGAGCAGTCTTCTGGCTTCTTCGGGTTTAACTGCGCGGTGGGTGCCGCAGCCGAAGATGACGGTGACGTTTTCATCTTTGACGCCTGCCGCGTTCAGCTCCGCAAGCACTGGCAAGAGCATGGCTTGACTGGGGGTGTTTCGGGTAAAGTCGTCTACAACGATGGCGACTTTGTGTTGTGGCTGAGCAATTTCGCTTAGCCTTTTTGAGCCTATGGGTTCGCTTAGGGCTCTTTCAATTTCAGCGTTCACGTCCTCAACGCCGGGAACCTTTTTTGGTTCTATAGAGTCAAGAAAGTTTCGCGCTGGAATTCTGACGCAAACGTCGCTTTTTCCGTAGGGAAGCCAAACATCTACCATGACACATTCACACGGTTAATATTGAAAAAGTAGGCAGCAAGCAGCTATTAAGCCTTATCAAAAACGCTGGCTTCAAACAATAATACCTTCACAAGAAATACATTTAATGTTTGCGTTTCTTAAAGTACACTACACATCCATCTTGACTGCGATCGCTACCGCGGCAGTTGGAACCAACGCTGTAAGGAGGGCTCTGCAATTTTGAAAGCGATTGTTTTCGAGGCTCCAGTGTTTTCAAGCATCCTTCAGGTTAGACCGTTATGGTGTCTAAGCGCGCTAATTCGATACTGCAGGTGGGCATTGAAACCTTGATTCGACAAGTATTCTAGCTCGACCGCGTAGAATAGTACACAACATCTGCGGCAACTATCCCTGATCCGGTTAAGCTGAAGACGAGCAGCATGGCGAGGTTATGGCGCAACAGTTTTCATATTACTTGAATATGAAAAACCCGCTTTTAGTTATACTCATGAAACATTTGGTTCCGCTTTTAGAGCAGTCGTCGTTGTTATATTAACCTCGAGTGTTGCCAGGTTTCGTAGAATCATGTTTATTTTGGTTTTTTGGTTTTGTTGTGGGATATTATGGCTGTGCCTAAGAAGATGAAGGCTATGCACCAAAGGTTGGGGTTATGAAGGGGTCCTATAACCTCGTGCCAAACGCCTGGATGAGCTCGGTAACCTCCAGTGAGGTAATAGCTAATTGTGGTGAATGCGAAGTAGCCTCCGAGAGCAGTGATGGTGGCGCCTATACGTGTGAGGTTTGCTTTGTTTGGTTGCTTTTTGATGGCGGGGAGAGTAAACAACAGCGCGAGCATGGCTGTTAGGAATAAACCGAAAACGGTTATTGCGAAGCTCAAAAGGTTGGCGGGTTCGAGCAGGAAGCCTAAACCATATTGGACTTGCGCGTGAGGATAGGGGACCATGGCAGCTGCCCAGAGCATTGAGTAGTTGAACCAGAACACCACAAACAGGTACGCTGTTGCGGTGAGGCTGCCCCATTTGATGATTTCTTGGGTTGAAGCATCATGAATGATTTCTGATCTGAGTTTGAGTAGAAGTGGAGAGATAACTAGAACCATGGCGAGGCAGGGTATAGCAGTGCCGTACAATAATAGCTGTCCCGGAGTGTGGTCAAAATAGTACAGATACTCGGTTGAGGCGTTGTAGGCAAAAGCTGCTATTACGGATGGGATCATAGCGAGGAAGAAACCTGTTTCGAGAAGCAAGGCTGTCCCGGCTTTCCGTTTTATTTGTGCTTGTGCGAAGTCTTTTTTTCTCCAGTAGAGGTAACCCGCTTGTAGGGCGAAGATGCCTGCTGCGGCGCGGAGGATCAGTCCAACTGTGCCGGCGACGCCCTCGCTGCCATAATAGAGAATTCCCCACCACCACGGGTTTTGTGATATCATGTCGTAGACGTACTGGTTTGTGGCTGTTGCAAAACTGAAGTTTAAGCCATAGACAGCGAAGTAGATAGCATATCCGAGATAAACGCATATTACGATAAAAATCCAGAATTCTATGGTGCCCCCACGTTTTTCAAGTCTTTTTCCCAACCAAGCCACCGACTCTTCCTTTCATGCGGTTTGTTAGTACGGCTGTTTATAGTTCTATCCAAGGAACAAAATGTTCCGTTATTGGAACAGCTTAAGCAATGAAGTTAATGTTTGGGTTTATTTGTTCCTTTTTCTGAATCGTAAGCCTTCGAGGAGAAAGATTGCGGCGGCGATTATGGTTATGGTAGTTAGGAGCCAGAACGAGCCTTCAACAGAAGCACCGAGCATCAAATGAGGGACAAGTATTACAACTTCGGAGATTAGAACGCCTAGAAAAACGAGTCCGAAGAGGAGAAATCGTGGGATAATGCTCTTTCCTATCCACACGTGCCCTTTGAGACCAACCTTCTCCTTCGCAACATAGTTGCCATATTCATCTTTAGCCACCAAGCCTAAATCCATAAGCTTCTGCAAGTTCCTGTACGCCACACTCGGGCTGCTGAGCTCTGCCCCTCGCATAACTTCTCTGGGTCCAATGGGCTTTCCAGCCTTAACCAAATATACGTACGTGTGAAAAGCAGAAGCATTAAGTTGACCCTTAGCATCTTCAATCTTAGCAACCGTGCCCCGCACAACCTCATAACACACACTCTAACTGAACAAGCCAGTAATTGGGAGTGAAGACTTTTAAATCCAATGCAGAAACCAGCAGAAATCTACCCCCTTATTGCCGCAAAAGAGTTCTCAAGTCATTTTCTGGGTAATTCTTTTTGCGCCCATGTCACAACAACCCCGCATATTTACCGTCTATTGAGTTCCTAATAGCAATACTCTGGAGAAACTATTATAGAGGGGGCCCATCTGTATTGACTGATTTCAAAGTCAAGCATGTCGAAAAATCGCGGTGTCAACTTGTTTTCAATGACTTCAACAATCAAAGGCAAGTTGTACGGTTTTACCGTATAACAAATGTTTCTTGAAGTAACCCATGAACCCCGCCAAAAGACGCCTCAATACAGCAATGTTTATTTTGTTGGAAAAGAAATGTTTATATCGGCTGAATCTGCTTCTAAATGAATTCAGCTACAGTTAGCTAGCCCCGCAATTAACAATTTGGCGGCGGCTCAACCCCAACCGAAACGGCGTTTCGCCTACTGGGATGCGGGTGTTGGCCTCCAGTTGCGGGGACATATATGTGGACCTGACGGTGTTAGGTCTGAATTGGGCTTTGACGTTAAAGTGGAATGCTTTTCCCTCCAAATCCAGTTAGGCAAGTGCGGAAACGTACTGAATAAACAAACATTCTTGCACGATCACGGATTGCGCAAGTGTGCAACTCCGGTTGATCCTGCCGGACCCCACTGCTATCGGGATAGGACTAAGACATGCTAGTCAAGCGCTCGCCAGCTAAAGGTGAGTGCGGCGCA
>SMTZ1_10013558_pt1 | contig 12387 bp, 12 predicted proteins | sample DeeMarSWOR136_30_FD_25667 | JGI IMG/M metagenome (IMG submission 25667) | reverse complement strand
CGATTTCATGGGAGGCAACACCGGGATAGGTTGTAATAACTGTAACCTCTGGGAATTGGATATCCGGAAAGAAATCGATACCTATTCTGAAAAGAGCCACAACACCCAAAACCGTGATGATCAGAATCATCATGGTGCTGGTGATGGGTCTGCGAATAGATACATCAGGCAGGTTCACGACTAGATGCTCCTTGATCGGATAGTTCTTTAATGGTGACCTTGATGCCGTCTTTTAGGGCATAGAATCCCTCAGTTACCACGATATCACCTTCTTTGAGTCCCTCTGTCACTTCGACTATGGGATGATTAATGATGCCAGTAGTAATTAGTTTTTCCGCTGCCCTGCCATTTTCTACCACAAATACCTTTTTTACTGCTTCCCCATTAATGATAACACGCTGAGAAATGAGAAGAGCATTCTTAGATTCGCGTTCGATAATGCGAATTCTGGCAAACATACCTGATTCCAGTCTAAAATCAGGATTTGGGATCTCAATCTTTATCTTAAAGGTTCTACTGTGAGGATCTACCTTGGGATTAACGGTGGTGATTTTTCCAGTAAAAACCTCATCAGGGTAAGCATCCAGCTCTATCAATACCTCTTTACCCACGATGATAGACATTTTCTTTTCTTCGGTGATGCCACATTCGATTTTCACCCTGCTGGTATCCACCAGGTGGAAAATATTGGAGGGGGGCATGGTGGTAGCCATCTCTCCCTCATTCATCATCTTCTCGACAATAAATCCATCAAAGGGTGCTGTAATGACAGAATCTTTGAGATCTTGTTGCGCCCTCTCTAAGGTAGCTCTCGCACGTTGGACTCTGGCTTTGGCGAGGTCCCTTTCTGTGGTAACATCGTCAAATCTTTGGGAATCCACCACTCCTTCTTCAAATAGCTTTTGACTTCTCTTTAAAGTGGCTTCTAGGTTCTTCAATTGAGCCTGGGCCTCTTTCAACGAGGCTTTTGCCTCTTTAACCACAATGCGCAGCCTTTCTTGTTCCAGCTCTACCAGAGGTTGCCCTTTTTTTACCTGATCACCCTCATCCACATAGAGCTTTTCAATCCTCCCGCTTGTCTTGGGACTGATCATCGATTCCTGCTTGGGGAAGATAGTCCCGGTAGTATAGATGAAGGAGACAATATTGCCCCTTTTTACTTTAGTAGCAATGACGGGAACAACAGGTTCTTCAGTTGCCGTTTTGGCCCCATTCGAATCACATCCTGCGGCAGCTAACACTACACTTAGTAGAAATATCCTGATTGGGAGTTTCATTACTTCTCCTTTATAAAACGAGGGAATTATCCTGTTCTGGTAGCACCATTTAAAAAGAGATTTACAATGATGGGTGCTTTTGCGCTGAGTGAATCTTGTTGCCGGTTAAAGATCCAGTTGAATGAGAAGACGTTCATCATTCCCAAAAGGGCTGAAGAGAGATCATCAGCATTACCCTCTTTGAGCACTCTTTCTCGCAAGCCTTCTTCAATCACATCACTTATCAGCTTTATATAGGCAAAGTGTTTAGCGATGAGCTGATCTTTCAATTTATTGTTCATATTTGCATTGAGCACATTTAGTTCCCATGTGAAAATCTTGAAAAAATCAACATTCTGTTCAATAAAGGAAAATAACACCTCAACCAGACAGCTCAGCTTTTCCAAACACCGTTTATTCTTGCCTACCTCTGTTAAGAGAGTAGAATATAAAAGATCGAATTTCTCAATCATCATGGTGTAGTAAAGTTCTTCCTTATTCTTAAAGAATTGATAGAGAGTCCCAATGGCAAATTCAGACTCTTTAGCTATCTCGGCGACGGTCGAATTGTAAAAGCCATTTTGAGCAAATACCCTCTCGGCTGCTTTAAGTATTTCTTCTCTTCGCGCTTGATATTCCCGTTCTTTTCTACTCAATTTTTTCATACTACTATCATTTTGAACATATATTCATATAATGAACTATTATTCATTATTTTAACCCATTATTCATATTATGTCAATAGTATTTTACAGATTGTGCAGTTAAGGTTTGAAATTAACAGGCAACTATGGTCTCACTATTTAAAATTCATAATTAAAATTAATTTCTTCTGAAACTACCACAACGATGGAAATAGTGCTATCCCACTATCACTAATGAGCTCGCATAAATGAAAAAATTACCTAACTATCCTGATCAATAATATCTGCCTTGACCATTGGCCTAGTTGTGATCCATTCAGAAAGAGGGTGTATATCCTATTGTGTGGGAATGAGTGTAAAGAATAAAACTTGACTTTGAATGACTGGGAAATTATATATTTTTTACGATGTTTTTAGCACGAAACTATTAGAGGTAAGTATAACCAATCAGTCTTAAAGGAGGTGCCATATGGAGGGTGAAAAGAAAATTGTCGTTGTTGCAGGTGCAACAGGAAGGACTGGAAGTCTTATAGTGGAAGAATTACTGAGCAGGGGTTATAAGGTGCGGGCGCTTCTTGTCAAACCGTTCGATCCCCCTCAACCGCCAGGATTGCAAAAAGAAGGGGTGGAACTATCATATGGGGACCTCACCTCAATAGAATCCCTTGCAAAAGTCATGGAGGGGTCACACTTTGTTATCAGCGCTATCGGATCGAAAAAACCCTTTAGCAAAAAAGAAAACGACAAGATTGATAATATGGGCAACCAGAATCTGGCACAAGCTGCTCACGCACAATCCATTCAGCACCTGGTTGTTATCTCTTCAACAGGAGTGGGTAACAGTAAATATGCCGTACCCTTTATGTATAGATTGCTCATGAGTCCCATACTCAAGGCAAAAGGGAAATCAGAAGAATTCATAAGGACATTGGGGATAGATTATACCATCATACGGCCGGGTGGGTATGCAGGGGAAGAGCTTTCGGGAAAGACTGTTTTCGGGGAAGGTGGAAATTTTTCAGGCAGAATAACCAGAAAACAAATCGCTCAAGTGTGTGTCGATGCTCTCACCAATCCCTCTATGAAAAATAGAACTCTCGAGGTTGTGGATTATTCAACGGTAAAAGAGGAACTGCGTTCTTTTATCGTTACTTTAAAGTGAGAAAGAATGGTTATTGGACGCAGAAAAACGCAGATTCTCTAGATTAAAATACATATAGTTATCTGCGGTCACCCCGTTAGAAAGAGGAAACGCCTTGGTAGATTGTTACATTAGTGTTATCCGAAGCATTGCCGTAAACTGAAAGCAGAACCGGCATAACGTTGAACTGTCTTTCTTACTTTGAAGTGGATAGAGGTAGAATATAATTCCTATTTTTATTTTTAACGGGGTCAATCTGCAGAAATCTGTGTCCCAATTCAGCTTTTAAAAAGGAATAAGTGTGGGGATAGTTACGTGGCAAAAAAGTATGATCTCGTAGTGGTAGGTGGGGGACCTTCAGGGTTGGAGGCTGCCAAGACAGCCGCTGAGAATGGACTTAAAGTTGCTCTTTTGGAAATGAAAACTAATCCTGCTAAAATCCAGAGGGCATGTGCCCAAATGTTTCTTGTGAATATGGATCATTTCTATAATGAAAAGATGTACTTTTCGCGAGAACAGCAGAGGTGGGTTTTCCCTGTCAACAACTTCTCAGTTAACTATAGGGGTGGCTATCGTGAATCAATCAGGTCGAGGAATACCAGCAGTAGTGTTTGACAAGGGTGCTCTACTTGAGGGTCTCTTTGAAGAGGGGAAAAAGGCAGGTGTTGATTACTACCTGGAACGTACGGTTATTGATGCGCGGAAGAGCTCTGAGGGAGTAGAGGTGAGGACAAAACGTGGTGAGAAGTTTATAGGAACTTTTTGCATTGCAGCTGATGGTATCAACTCACTGCTTGCCAGAAAACTGGGTATGAACCGGGAACGCACTTTTATTACCACCTCTGGGTCTGTGAGCTATTATATCATCGGCGTTAAATTTGACCGTTCTGAGATGATCTGCATGGGAAACAGTTATGATTATGGGGGGTTGGGAACAGTTCATTTCTGTATTCTCCCCAGTGTATATCATGATGACGAATACTGGCTCTACATAAGAGGTGATGAGAGATTTGATTATTTTACTAAAAGGAGTCCTTTTAGCAAATGGTTCCATAAGGTGGAGGTTACCCACAAGCGGTGTGCCGTTATAAGTATGTGGAGTCCTGTCAGGGAGCCATTTAGGGATAATGTTATTTTTGTAGGGGATAGTGTGTGGTTTGCTGAAGCCGAAAACACTGGGGCGCTAATTTCAGGTCACAAAGCGGCACATGCGGTATGTGGTGCACTCCATGGGGGGAAGCCGGATAGAGAAGGGGTAATAAATTATATTAACTGGTGGAAACGCAATTGGCCTGAAACTCATGACTACATTATATTAACTGGTGGAAACGCAATTGGCCTGAAACTCATGACTACCGGGATTTTGTTTGTTATCCTGTTTTTTTTAATCTTTTTACTGAAGATGAGCTCAACTATCTCCATAGGATCATTGAACAAAAACTACCCTGGAGTTTAAATCCCTTTAAACTCTATGGAAGTATCGTGCAGGCTATAGTCCCACATATGGAGCGAATAGAGAAGGAAAAACCAGTCATGGCACAAAAGATCGCCAGTTTAACACCAGAGACTGCTGTCTCCTTGATGAAACCCGCCACTCGACTCGGCTTCCCGATTTACTTTTAAGGGAAGGTTGTCCTCCTGAGGGATACTAAATTTTATATTTATAGGGGGGGAAGTGTAATGAAAAAGATAGTATGGCAAGACGGCATAGCGGAGAAGGTTGATGCACTGTGTACAGTTTTTCCTCCAGTCATTAGGAATCGCTGGAGAGAGAGGCTCATCTACAATGCTGAAAAGGTTGCTCTCTATGAAGGTTCACCTCAGGTGACAGAGGAGATCTTATGGAGAGCTGTCTATGAAGTCTTTCCCGGTGGCTATGAACCTCTTATATTAAAGGTAAAAGACCCGGAGAGATTGAAGGCAGATATGCTTTCATCCAAAAATCAAGAGAGTATGGAACCAGGGGCGGAGCCAGTAAGGATTATCAGATGGTCTAAGGATCATAATATGTCTGCTCCTGTTCCGAAGGGGAAAAAGATACTCGCGGTAAATGCGAGTGCGCGAAAGGGCGGTAATACGGATGTACTTATTAATGAACTCTTGCGTGCCTGCGAGGATAAGGGTTCAGTTGTTGAGAAGATCTATCTATCTGATCTCGACATCAAACAGTGTACAGGATGCAGGGCCTGTCGAAAGGCAGATGTTAAAACAATCTGTGCCATCAGAGATGACATGACTCCTCTCTATGATAAGTTATATGAGATGGATGGTTTTATAGCAGGTTTCCCTATCTATACTGCAAGAGAAAACGGTACTATGGCTACTTTTATGGATCGCTGGGATTGTCTTTCAAACCCCTATCTTACCAGAAAGATGCCCGGCGTAAAGAAGGGGCTCGTTGTGTGTACTTGGATGTGGCCTAATCCCACTGCCTATGATAGTGTAGTAGAGACTATGGTTATTCTCTTGAGACTTCACCAAATCTTGACCACCGATGTGCTGGTGGTATCGGGTACACGTGGGAAAAAGCATGGAAAAGGTGTGGTAAAGAATCATCCCGATATCCTTACTACAGTCCACGAGGCAGGGATACAGTTTTTAAAAGGCTTATCCCCAAAAGGCTAGTGTTGAATTTAACTATCATGCGACCTCCTTTATTGAAAGAGGTAGAACAGTGGTAAACGTTTTTTATAGTTTTCCCCAAGTGCTGTGGTTGACTCTGGGTGTTGTTTTTCTAGTGACTTTCCTTGTACTTCTTGAGAAAAATCTTGCTCCGAGGATACGGAAGTGGGGAGACGTGCATCCTGCCCTGCTCAACTTTTTGGTAATCCTCTCAAAAACTGTTATTCCCCTTGTTTTGCTGTGGAGAATATCTGGCTTGAGTCCTAGCTCATTGAACTGGATAAAGGGTGGTTTCTTTCCGTCAGTCTGGAAAGGGGTGGTGCTGGCTTCCTTTATGATGGCTTTCATCTTCATCTACCAAAAGTATTCCCATCTATTATTCGGAGAACCATATACTTCGACAGGGGGACGCTTTCTAAATCGAGAGATATCTGGAGCAGCTATCGGGATAAGTATTTCTGCTGCACTGCTCAATGCCTTTGGTGAGGAGATCATCTTCAGGGGCATGCTTTTTCCATCACTATCCTTCTACCTGGGGATAGGCATTGCCCTCATTATCCAGTCTCTTATCTTTACCGTTTACCATTTTTTCCCACTTCAGAATTCAGTTCTTCTTTTTATTATGGGCATTTTATTCGGCTTAGGGTATCTCTGGAGTGGATCATTGTTGACTCCGATTCTGGCACATCTGATTGAAAATGGGGTTTCTAGTGTGTTTTTACTCATCCGTTTACCCCGTGAGAAAGAACGCCGACATAAGGAAGAGGAGTGGTGTGGCAAATAAAACGATCCTGGATAACAGGCTTGATACTAGGTAAAATACAAACTGGATATATACATCCAATATTAAGAATCAAGTATCCAGCATCCAGCATCCTGTCACTTGAGGGGAGCCAATTTAAAGGAGGCTGTAAATTATGAATAGGGTTGATATGGTTGTCATCGGTGGCGGTCCAGCAGGACTCACCGCTGCTAGAACAGCTGCTGAGAAAGGGTTGAGCGTTGTATTAGTTGAGGCAAAAAAAGATATTACGAAGATAACGAGGACATGCGCCCAAATTTTCTATCTCTCACACATAGGTGGTGGTCAGGCTTATACAAAGCCTATAAGACTGGAGATGGAGTCAGGGAGAAAAGTGAGGCTTGTCTTTCCTGACATCAACCTCTCAGTTGAGTATGGCGGCACCCTGCGGGCATGTTATGATTGGCGAAACCTCTCACCTAACGGGATCTGTGTCTGCACATCCAAGAACAGGTTGTGGGGCTTTGTCTTCAATAAAGGGATTCTGTTAAGGGAGCTCCTGGATGATGTTGAGAGACTTGGAGCTACGATATGCAATCAAACGATGTGTTTAAACGCTGAGAACACGAGCGATGGCGTCAAAGTTCAAGTCAGAGATAGCAAAGGAGAAACAAGCTTCATAGAAGCAAAGAATGCCATAGTAGCCAATGGAGTAAACTCGAGGATCGTGGAGAATCTAGGTCTCAACAAAACCAGACAGAAAATAGGCACAACCTTACGTGGCCTCGGATATGTAGTGGAAGGTGTAGCATGTCCCTACCCACCTAGCTCTTGGATATCCTTTGCCTATCCCAGCATTAGTTCCTATATCAATGTGTGGATGGGCCCGATGGCTGAGGGAACATGGCAGATAGGTACTACCGCCAAAGCTCCAGATTCCCCTGTAGACATCATGAATCGTTTCCTGTCCACTTCTCATTTCGCCCCATGGTTCAAGAATGCAAAAATTGTGTGGAAAACTGGTTTTTCAATAACTCCACGTTATCCTGTAGCTGAGCCTTTTATCGGCAACATAGTTATTATAGGTGATGCGGCAGCCCCCGCAGAAACATGGACTGTGGGAGCTATGGCATGTGCATACCAAGCGGTTAAAGCCATCCAAGAAGGGGACGTGAAAAAGTACATAGAATGGTGGAAAGAATCCTTTGAATTTAACACTCCAGACTACTTTAAGCAACTTGCGAGGTATCCTTATCTCAACATGTTTTTCAAAGATAGTGAGTTAGACTATCTCTACGGGTTAATTAAAGAGGAGTTGGTGTCGAACATTAGTGAAGAGCTTATAAAACGCGCAGACAAGATTCGGGCGAAGAGACCGGACATATATGAAAAATTGAAGAGACTAAAGGAAATTTCACTCAAAGACACATTTCCAAGTGAACAGTAAAACCTGTTAGAAAGTGAGGAAGGCTTTAAACCCTAATCAAACTTATTGCTTTTTTGTACTCCATGAATGGCGTAGCTTTTTTTAGCAAGGTGAAAAGAATTCTCTCAATCTATTGTTTATATATTCTTCTCCGCGTACTCTGCGGTAAATAGTTAAAAATTATCTATAAGAGGAGAATAGAGGTGGAGAAAGGTTTAAAAAGATTTATAGGAAAGAGTGCCTTTATAACTGGAGCTGGAAGTGGGATTGGTAGGGGAATATCTCTTCGCTTAGCACGAGAGGGTGCGGATATTGCTGTTTGTGACATTGTTGAAGAAGGGGTGAGAGAAACCGTAGCACAGATTGAAGACCTGGGACAAAGAGGCATGGTAATTGTGTGTGATGTGGGTAAAGAAGGAGAGATAGAGAAAGCAGCAGAGAGTGCTTTAGAAGCCTTTGGAAAAATTGATATTCTGGTGAACAATGCGGGAACAGGTGATACCAATAAGTCCTTTGAGGAGGTAGACCCTGAGCTCTGGGACGGAATATACTCCACCAACGTTAAAGGCCCCTTCTTTCTTTCCAAGATTATTGCTATGGATATGATTAAAAAGAAGATAAAAGGGAAAATAGTAAATATTTCATCCACGGAAGGTAAGACCAATCGAGCGGGAAGTATAGCGTACTCATCTTCGAAGCATGCCTTGATAGGTCTTACCCAGGGGCTCGCTATTCAACTTGCACCCCATGAGATAACTGTCAACGCGGTCTGTCCGGGATTAATTGACACCCCTATTTGGCACAGAGCTGATAAGGCTATGGATCTCCCTTTGGGCAGTATGGTAAAAATGGTGGTAGACACAGCTATAGAGCAGAGGCAGTTGAAGATACTAAGGGCTGGAACGCCAGATGATATTGCAGCTGCGGTGGCCTTTCTCGCTTCAGATGATGCAAGTTACATGACGGGACAGGCTATAAATGTGTGTGGGGGAATAGAATTTCACTAAGTGTGAACAAGGAAAAGTTTTCAGTCAAATAGGAAGAAAGTTTATGAAACCTCTTCGCCGTATTATCTTAGTAGTAATAGTGATAACTATTCTTATCCTTACTATTGGACCTTTTTTAATACCCATCCCTCCTTTGGAAAATACCTTTCCAACTAGCGAGCTTGCAGATCCGGATAGTAAATTTGTAACTATTCACAATATAAATACACACTATAAGATTGCGGGAAAGGGAGATAATACCCTGATGCTCTTACATGGCTTTGGGGCGAGTACTTTTACCTGGCATAAAGTGATTAACCCACTCTCTGAGAAATATACGGTCATTGCATATGACAGAACTGGATTTGGATTCACCTCACGGCCTATGCCTGGTGAATGGAAGGGTGAAAGTCCTTATAGTCAAGAATCTCAAGCAGACCAGACAATTGCCTTGATGGATACATTAGGAGTTGATAAGGCGGTATTAATAGGTAGTTCTGCTGGGGGAATGATCGCAGCGCTCACTGTCCTAAAGTACCCAGAGAGAATAAAGGCACTCATACTGGTAGATGCTGCTATTTTTAGAGGTGGGCCACCTGGCTGGTTGATCTCTGTTATTCGAATTCCTCAAATAAAACGGTTAGGTCCTTTGTTTGTGAGAAAATACTTTATACGCTCTTCTGAGGGAGCGCGTGAGCTCGCCTGGCACGATCCATCTAAATTAACACTTGAGATACTAGAAGGTTACAAAAAGCCTCTGAGAGCAAAAAACTGGGATCGAGCACTATGGGAGTTTACTCTGGCGTACCGTCTTTTACATCTTGAAGAAAGGCTGAGCAGTATAGAGGTACCAGTATTAGTAATTACTGGAGATGATGATAGGATTGTATCTCAAGAGGATAGTGTGAGGATTGCCAAGGAGATACCAGATGCTGAATTGGTAGTCATTCCAAATTCCGGTCATGTGCCTCATGAAGAAACACCAGAAGAATTTTTAGAGGCAGTAAACAAGTTTCTAGAAAAGGTTTTATGAATGGAGGGAGCCTTTTTAAGAGATTTAAAAAATGTCATTTTACTCACTATTGCTTTATTCACTTCCTTAGGAGGGAGAGCCATGGCTTTTACAATCGATGTGGTCAAGGTAGGGAATATAGCTCTAGAACATTGCCTGCCTGATAGGGAGATCAAAGATAAAAAGCTTCTCTTTGTTCACGGCTCGGGGCATGGTTCCTGGATGTGGAAAAATTTTCTTTCCTATTTTGCGGAAAAGGGGTATGACTCATGGGCAGTAAACTTAAGAGGTCATCATCTCTCTGACCCTGTAGATGATTGGGGTAAGGTGGGAGTTTCGGAGTACCTGGAGGATATTGGAAAGGCAGTAAAAAAGGTTGGAGGGAATGTGGTGCTGGTGGGTCACTCCATGTCAGGCCTTTTGATACTTAAATATGCTGAGTCCCACCAGGTGGCAGGGCTCATAGTTTCTCAGTCTGGTTTACCAAAGCCTATGATGCAGAAGAGAGGCATAGAGATTAAGGGGCCTATGCCAGGCAAAGGTCAAAGGGAGATTAAAGCGGGAGCCATTATGCCTATGAAGGATAGGGAGATGGTAAAGAACGTGCTTTTTGACAGTGGTAACGTTGGTGAAGAGAGTGTAGATCTGGTTTTAAAGATGATGGGGGAGGAGTCTGTGAGGGCAACCGGGGAAATTATGAAGATGGAGCTTGCGCCTGCAAAGATTACCTCTCCTGTGTATGTGCTTGGGTTTGATATCTCTAAAATAGGTATCCAGACACCAGTTGATTTCAACAAGGTTGTGGCGGAGGAATTGAGAGCTAGGGACTACAAGGTTATCGAACCAGGTGGACATAATTATATGCTGGAAAAGAACTGGCAGGAATTTGCACGACAGTTTGAGGTATGGATCAGTTCCAATTAGTTTTGATTCCTTTATACTTTAAAATCATACTCCTTTGTTCCGAAGGTTTGATAGAGCCTTGGTAATCTCTGATGTTTGAGATTCGATAATCTCAATCAATTCTTCTGGTGTTCTGGTATCCTCTTTTTCTTTTCGATGGGGATTAACTGCTTTGAGGTCGTAGTTTTTTGCCTGAATTTCTTCTGTGGGTAGAGACCAGGAGCGTTCGCTTTCAGAGAGTTTAAGGGTGGAAGGGTTGAAGAGTTTAAAGAAATCGTCAAAGTGTCGTAGAGTAAGTGGTTGCTTCTTGGTTATATTGAAATCAGATAAATCGTAGTACCATATTTCTTTTGTCGGTTCACCTTTGGTGAAAAAGAGGAGGTTAGTTTTACTTGCTGCACCTGCATTCACAAAGACTTTAGGTGGGAGACTCACGATACACCATAGGTTGCACTCATTAAGGAGTTTGCGCTTGGTCTGAACAAAGGCAGTTTCATTGGTGCGGAAGAGCACTCCCTCATCCATTACAATTCCACATCTCCCACCTGATTTAAGACTATCTATAACGTGCTGAAGAAAGAGTACCTGGGTAGATCCTGTTTTATAGGCAAAGCGGGTCTGGGCATCTTTTCCCTCTTTTCCACCAAAAGGTGGATTGGTGAGGACAACATCAAAAAGAGATGGTGCATTTGAAAAAAGTCCACCATACACTTCATGCCCTGTGAGTGTATTTCCATGCCAGATGTGAGGTTCATCAATTCCATGGAGTACCAGATTTGCTAAGGTGATGGGATAAACTAGATCTTCCTTTTCCCTTCCGTAGAAAGTTTGAGTTTTTAGTGTCTCAATATCGCTTCCTGATTGTGCCTTTTCATCCATGTATTGATAGGCTTGTGCCAGGAAACCTCCAGTGCCGCAGCAAGGGTCATAGACTGTTTCTCCTGGATTGGGGGCAATTACTTGCACCATTATCCGGATGACTTCTCTGGGGGTAAAGAATTGACCACCATCATTATTTTTCTCGCCCATTTTCTGTAGCAATCCTTCATACACTTGAGAAAGGGTAAACACATGGGTTTCATCTACCTGCTCGACTTTTAGTTCATGGATTCTGTCGAGGATGTCTAAAAGGTTACGTTCGGTATCAATGCGTGTCTTTTCCACAGAGGAGAAGACCTCACTGATAACCCTCTGCCTGGCAGTTGCTCCAGGTTTATTTTTGAGCCCTCGCAAATATGGTATAAGTTCACCATCAACAAAGGACATAAATGCACCTAGCGTGCCCTCCTGAAGTTCTTTCCTTTTCAATCCGCATTCTGCATTCTGCAATCTGCAATCGGTAGGTGCCGCCCAATCTTGCCAGCGGTAAGGATACTGCAAAGATGGTTCAAAATATTTACCAACTGCTTTTGCCTGTTCTTCATCCTGCTGTTCCTTTTCATCCAGTATCCTTAAGAATAGCATCCAGGTGAGTTCTGGCACATATTGCAGCGCCCCAGCTCTACCAGACCTGCGCATAATATCGCAAATGCCCTTGATGTAAGAATTAAGGCTTTGTGGGCTAGTGATTTTGCGTCTGTTAGTTTTAGCCATTTAATTTCTCATCCGGGAACATCATCTTTATAAATCTTTCTGCTTCCTCTAAGTCCCTATTT
>SMTZ1_10009563_pt1 | contig 12392 bp, 9 predicted proteins | sample DeeMarSWOR136_30_FD_25667 | JGI IMG/M metagenome (IMG submission 25667) | reverse complement strand
TGACTCTCATCCTAGGAGGAAATTTTTTTAATGAAAATGGTAACAACAGTAATCGGTTCTTATCCTGTTAAAATTGAAAACATGGATTTAATGAATTCATATTTTAATCAAACTAAGATTTCATGGGATAAATATATAGATTCAGCAGTAAATGATATGATTGTTGCAAATATTGATATGATTTCTGATGGACAAACACGTGATTCATTTGTAAATATTTTTACAAGAAAATTAAGAGGTTGTAGAATAAGGGATAGAACAGAAATAATTGATAAAGTTGAATTTGATAGTCCAATAACAATAGAAGATCAAAAATATGTAAGAAAGATTATTCCAAAAGATAGAAAATTGATTGGTCTTATCACAGGTCCCTATACCCTTACAAGTTCATCAATTGATCTTTTTTATAAAAATAAAAAAGAACTCTCATTTGATTTCGCTCATGCCTTAAAAAAAGAAGTTCAGTTGTTACAAAACTATGTTGATATGATTAGTATCGATGAACCTTTTTTTTCTATGGAAATACCTGATTATGGGAAAGAACTAATAAAAATTATTACTCAAGATATAACTTGTTCTGTTAGACTTCATGTATGTGGAGACGTAACAAATATAATTCCTGATATTTTGGACATGCCTGTAGACATTATTTCACATGAATTTAAAGCAAAACCAAAACTATACGAAGAATTTAGAAAATATGATATTTCCAAACAAATATGTCTAGGTTCAGTAAGATCTGATGATGTAAAAATTGAATCAATTGAAGAAATAATCAAACATATAAATAAAGGAATAGATGTATTTGGAGAAAAAATAGTTCAGATAGCACCAGATTGTGGACAGAGAATGCTACCAAGAGAAGTTGCCCTTCAAAAATTAAAAAATCTTGTCAAAGCAGGGGAAGAAGTATATGGCAGATAAGAAAATTCCATTGATTAAAGCAAAAAAAACACCTAAAAAAGATGTTATTTTAGACCCATCTGGTTTTTTTGTAATAGAACTTGACAAAAAACAAAATATGATTCGGGTTGAATTTTATTCCAATGTTTATAAAAATGAAAAAATTGTGTCTGGTATTTTAAAAAAGGTTTTTCTTGGAGAAAAAGCTGATGCATTATGTGACGCAATTGAAAAAAATGTTCCTGATTTATTAAGTACTCATTATATGTATCTTGGTAGAGAACTGCAAAACGCTCAAAATGCTCTTGAAAAAAATATAAAATATATTCAAGGTGGATGCTAAATCCTTAAAATCACTCCTTTACTATTTACATGTATTTCTTCTTTTCCACCCTTATTTCTTATATCAATATTTTTTATTTCTATAATATCTCCATTCTTAAATTTCTGAATATCTTTTACCTTTTCATCCCAGATTGTAATTTGCTTAGATTTACCATTTTCTTCTAAAATAATTTTTGTGACAAATCCAAATTCCCCATTATCCTTAAAAAATGCACGAGTAGGTTCAATTCCAATTATTTTTCCCTTTGTTTTATCATTTTTTTTAGTTTGCTCTTCTTTTTTTAGATTAATAGTTTCTGAAGGTTCAGTTTCAATTAATCCCCATCTACCAATGTTTATCTCAAGACCATTATATCCATCTTTAATATAACCATTTATTATTTTTACATTAGTTCCAATTTTTATTTTTTTGTCTTTTACAAGTTCTACATCTTTATCCCATAAAACAAGCCCACAACTACCTGTTTCGTCTTTTATTTCTAGATTTATTACTTTACCTCTGGTTCCATTTTTTTTATTAAAGTTCCTAATTTGATTTATATGTGTAATAATTCCAATAATTGTACTTTCTGTTCCGGGATTTAAACTTGATATTTTTGAAATCGTTTGCGTGTTTCTACCTAGCTCATCAATAATTAATAAAGCAATTATGTTTTCATCAATTAAATCGTCAAACTCTTTAGATTTAATTTCTATTTCTTTTTCAAACTCATTTTTTGTTTTTAAATCTCTGATTAAATCATAGAGTTGCTCCTTTGTTTTTTGCATCCATTAAGATATAGTGCTTCTTAGTTTAAACCTATTGATTAAAAATATAATTCTTATAAAAATTAACCAATATAAATCTAATAAAGAAAAGAAAAAAAGGCTATTTTTATAGCCCTAATATTTGCTTTAATATTGGAAATAGATTTGGGTTATTGTTGAAAAATCTCTGAAGCAAATAAAATAATGGTTCATTTGCAATATCTCTGGTTTTTGATTTAGATACTGTTATTTCTAGAGGTTCGGACCATTCGCTCCAATATGCAAAATCGTTTATAGTCATTACTTTGACTTTATAATTGCCATTTTCCTTCCAATGGTGTATTCCTGTCGCTGTTTTTCCAGATTTAACAGGTCCAACTAAGGAATATTCTCCATCTCCCCAATCAAATATGTACCATAGATCGTTTCCATCAGGATCTTCAGAGCTTGTCTTATAAGGAAGTGGTATACCTGCTCTTATTTGCATATTTCCGGTTGGCTTTGTTGGTTTTTCTGGAAAACCATTGCATTCAATTTCAACAATTGTTTCAGTTGTTTCTTCATGGTCATCATATGTTGCTTTCAATTTTACCCAGTATACGCCTGGTTTATCCCAAGCTTCTGATATACTTTCTCCTGTAGCATAAGTATCATATTCTCCATCTCCAGTAGTATCTATGCTCCATTCATAGGAATTTGGTGTACCTTGACCTGTTGCCTGCATTCCGATTGGAGTGTTTGACACTCCATCTGAAGAATAAACTGATTCTTCAATTTCGATTGTTACTTCTTGTTGTGAGGTACCATATCCACCTATTTTTAAGCTTGGATCTCCAAGTAGAACCCATTGTTCTACTGTTTTTATATCAGTTGCATCATTTTTTCCAAATTGGTCTGTATAGCTTTTTAGTGCCAAAGAATGGGCGTCTCCGAGAATATCATGTCCTTCTGTTCCATATTGAACAAAAAACTCAGTAGTTATCCAATTATCAACTCCGCCAGTTGTACAAGCTTTTCCTAAAACTCCATAACCATAACCAGTATTTCCCATGGCAGCAATTGCTCCACGTTTTGAAAGTCTTGTATACCACCAACTCCAACATTCTGCAGTAGGAATTCCAAAACAATGCATATATTTCTGATTGCGTGTGTCCTTTAGAGTTGAAAGAAATGTTACATTAAACATACTATTGTGACATCCGCCAACAACAACAATTGGATTTTTATAATCGTTTTTCATCTTCTGCATTGGGAAAAATGGTGGGTAATTAACAAGATCTATATTTCTTAAACCGTCAAAACTTCCATATCTTCGATTTCCTGGAACACCTGGAAAATGATTTGCCCATATATTTGGACTTCCATGGCCTGAATAGTATGCAAATCCACTACCTTTGTCAAGTTCTGGTTTTAGATCATCTTCATTTTCAATATTACCGTTTGAACTCCACATATATGTTTTGCCATATCCGGGTGGCATATAATATGGACCTCCGGCTCTTCCTAAAAGTGGGATTTCTCCAGTTGTCCATTCTCCTTCATAGTACATCTCAGTTGTTCTTTGGTCACTAAATACTGTTGTACCCTGACTGTCCTCAACCCATACGTTTATTGTAGAAACATTTCCATAAGGCTGTGGATCATAGGTTTTTCCTCTGATATATAGGACTCCATTTGAGTATTTTACATTTGCCCATCCTGTAAAATCGTTACAATATGCCTCTCGTTCAGTGGGTTTATAAAAAGTGTTATTGTATCCTAAAACGTCACCTTCTGAAACTGAGACTATTTCAGCCATTGGTTTTGCAGGAAAATCAGGATAATTTGGGAATCTTAGATAATCATCATGGTTAAATCTAATGTGAGTTGGAGCAGATTTATCCAAGGTTACATTAATACTTTCAAGTATTCCAACATCTCCATCAGGATTTGAACTCTGAGCATATATTGTATATTCTCCATTTGAAAGACCAGTAGTATCCCATTGAATATCTAAATCCTCTTGGTCTAAAAATCCATCACCACTTACAAGCAGTATTTCTTCAAACCATGAAGGATTACAAGGTCCACTTTCATAAACCTTGATTTTATCAATCATATTTCTTACTTCAAAGTTATTTCTACATGCAAGTCTTCCAACTGATACATCGGGATATAAATCGGGTGTATCTGCGGTTTCTCCATAAACATGATTTCCATTTTTATCCCAATTATCAAAAATACCTCCTGCTTTGTAAATATCTGCATAATAAAGATCTGTAACAAATCCAGGTTCATCACCACTAACTTGCATATTTGTATATCTTACTGGAACGTACCAGCTTTTTGATCCTTCATTTTTGTTGTCCCTTGGATCACCAAAAAGTAGTGATTTCAAACCTCCTACAAGTAAAACATATTTAACTCCCCATGTTTCAAGAGCGTCTTTTATAAAATTCTTTATTTTCTCAGGTTTATCATAACCTGTATACTCTCTATAAATTTCTTCAGTTAACTTAAGTGTTGTTTTTACAGGAGGATCTAAATTGTTTTTATGATCTACCAATTTATTTAGATCTCTTTTGAATTTTCTCGGTGCAATAATCACCATATCATATTCGGATAACAAAGGGAATGGTTCTGAATCTGGTTCAGTATATTCTACTGTTATATCAATTTTTTTTGCATAAGTGATTGTATCTAATCCAGCATTGTATCTAATAGGATAGCAAATTAACGTTAGAAAGGTTTTATGCTCATGGTTTTCATCAAATCCAACTCCTACTTCATAACCATACCAGTTATCTGGGAAGAGTTCTTCAGAACTATATATATCTTCATCAAAAACTTGTTCATTTGAAATTGCCATCCCACTTTTTGGAATTGTTATTGGAGAAGGAATTACCTTTTTTGATATTTCTTTTGTTTCAATTTCTTGTGCATTGCAGTAAACATTTGTTATATCCACACCAAATGGTAGAGTTATAGTTTCTCGATAGATTGGAAGATTTGGTTTTCCATCGCTATAAATATATGAGTTTGTACCTTCAATCTCGAGTTCAATATATTCACCTTCTATTACATTTGGTTCTGAAAAATTTGTAGATATTGTATGTTCTAAATCACTGGCTTCATTACCTACTCCTATAACAGTAAAACTACTGGTTAGAAATAAGACTACGACAAAACACGTTATACTTTTCATTTCTGTTCCCCATTTTTAATTAACACGTGTTAAGTTTTATATTTATTTAAAGTTTTTGGAGACTAAATATATAAAGAAATATATATTAAAATGAAATTTAATATATCTATAAAAAAGACAGTAGAGGGGGGAAGTTTAAAGGTGGTAAGGAGAGGAGGTGAAAGGATTAAAAATGTTTTCTTCCCCAACCCAACTACTATGTATTATACTTTTTAAATCATATTTAAAAGGATTTGTTGTTCAAATGTTACCAGCTATATTTACATTTATTACCTATTTTTAAAAAAAGAAATAAAAAAATTTAATTAATCTTGTTTTTTGACACTACCTGCTACCTTTTTTATTAGAAAATCCTTAATTTCTTCGGGATTAGTGGTATTGATGCCAAAATATTCTGGAAACAACTTAGATGTTGTAAGCATTTCAGTTGTTCCATGTTTTCTTGATTTAATTAACTTCAAATCCGAAAGTTCATCTACATGATCATATGCTTTTTGTCCAATCATTCTTCTCAGATTTGATTGCTTTAAAGGTTGATGAAAAGCAATTAATGTCAAAGTTTTTAATAAATTGCTCTCGATTTCAGGTTTAGAAACCATAAAGGATTGGTCAGTATATTTTTTCTTAACCTGCATAGCAAACTTTTCACCTGCTTTAATAATCTCCATTGATGTTTCGTTTTTTCTATCGACATTGTAATCTTTTGTAAGTTCTTCTATTGTTTTTTTTATTATTTTACTAGTTAAACCCGTTGTTTCTTTTATCTTACCAATACTAATAGGTTTACCTGCAGAAAAAAGAACAGATTCAATTAATCGTTTTTCTTTATCAACCATAGGAGTATATCCCTCCTTTAACTAAATTTTTTATTTTTTATATAAATTTTTCCATACGGAAAATTTTTTTGATAAATAGATACTTTATCATCCATTGCAAGAAATAATATAGACATGAAAATCTTTATTAATTCTTCTTTTCCTTTTTTTTCACATAGATCTGTAAGAAGAATTGTCCTTTTCGAAAATGCTTTAATTTTACTCCAAATTGTATCAACATCTTTTTCTAAATGGTCTTCTACTGCGGTTCCTTTCATTCTCTTTCTTGCTCTTTTTGACAATAGTTCACGTTCTTCTCTTCTTTGTAAATCAATTAGTTGATATTCTTCTGATTCCTTTTTAGCTTTTTCAAACGCATCTAAAAGCTCAATTAATGTTACTTTTCTATTTGAATTTCTTCTGAGTGGTTCATCAAGTGGGGGCTCTGTCATATTCATAACAAGATTTGTGTAAGAATAGGCATCGTCTTTAGAAAGCCACATCTCTGTTGGAATATCGCCCCATTCAAGTGGCTCATATCGCTCTTCATGACTTTCCACATTTACAACCAGGTCATCGCTTTGTAATTTTAGAACCTTCCAGGCCATGTATATAATTCTACCTGCTGTAATTAAATCGATTTTCTCTTCTTTAGCCCGATTTAAGTATATTGTTGAAAATTTAACAAGATCAATATCCCAAGGATTTAGATGTTGTTTCATTACAAGTTCAAAAGCAAGGGCAATAGATCTGTCAAACTGATTTTCAATAGATATATGCTCCCCTTCATCAGCCTTTTTTAATAAATTAACATAATAATTTATTTTAGAAGAATCATCATTTTCATCAATAAGTGATTTATGAAATAGTAAATGATTTATCACATCATTGTCTATCTCAAGCTGCGGCAACAGTTTTTCCTCCTTTAATTTCACCTTTTGGTCCAACTGAATCAGGATCAATATTTCCAATCATATCAGAAATTCCTGTATCTTTCATAGTTACTCCATATACATGGTTTGCCTCTTTAAGAGCAACTTTTCTTAAAGTAACCATTATAAATTGTGAGTCTTCTGCATTTCTTTTAACCATCCTGCTAACAGTTTCTGCATTTACCCCATCAAGAAACATGTCTACTTCATCCAAAACATAAAATGGGCTAGGGTCATATCTTTGAATAGCAAAAATAAACGCAAGTGATGCAATACTTTTTTCACCACCAGATAAAGCAGAAAGTAAAAGTACTTTTTTACCTCGTGGTCTTGCCTTTATTGTAAGTCCACTTTCAAAAATATTTTCTGGATTTTCAATTTTTAGCTCTGCTTCTCCACCTTCAGATAGTTGTGAGTAAAATTCTTTGAAGTTACGATTAATTGCATTAAAAACCTCTTCAAATCTAACAGTTTTTTTCTCGGTTATTTCGCTTACCAAATTTATTAAATTTTTCTTTTGATTTTTTAAATGTTTTACATCCTCATCAAGTTTGTTTTTACGTTCTGATTGATGATCATATTCTTCCAGAGCTCTCATATTTACAGGTTCAAGTTCTCTCATTGACTCTTCAATTACCCTAATTGAATCTTTAAGGGATTCAACATTTGGTAGCTTTGTATCAGTAATTTCAATATTGTAAAGTTTTAATTCTTGAACAAGTTCTTTTACAGTATCTTCAAGTGTTGGTAGTCTATATTTAGATCTCGATATTAAATCAAAATAAGATTCAACTCTTGTATTAATCTTATCAAGCTCATTTTCTATGGTTACGGTTTTTTTGTATATTTCATCTCTATTTGACGTTAAATCCTTTATTTTTCCTGTTATTTTTTCTTCAACAGACATGAGAGCTTTTAGTTCATCTCTAAAAGAGGTCCTGGATTCTTTCAATTGTTTTATAGAATTTTTATACTCTTCAATTTCTTTTCTCTTATTTTCAATCTTGCTGGAGATTTCGTTTTCTCTTTCCTTTAAAAGCTCAATCTTTTTTTCTAATGCATCTTTTTGAGAAGATAAATTTAAAACTAATTCTTGTAGTTTTGATACATCTTCTTCAAGTGTTCTAGCATTTTGTGCTAAATCCTTTTTAGTGCCTTTTAAAAGTAATTTACCTTTTTCTTCTTTTGACTTTTCAAGTACTTCAAGTCTATTTTTAAATTCCTCTATTTGTGTTTTTACTTCTTCTTTCTTTGTTTCAAGATTTTCTCTTTCATTTTCTTTTGTTTTAAGATCTTTTTCAACTAATTCAATTTTTTTAGTAAACTCTTTTTTTCTTAGATCCAAATCTTTTACGTGGATTTCTTTATCTGATTCTGTTCTAATTTCACCAAGACTATTTTCAATTTCAATAATTTCTTTTTTCAATTCAGCAAGTTTAATTGTAACGGATTCTTGACTTTTTATTGCATTATTCAGCTGTTTTGTTACTTCCTCAAGTTTACTTCTATCTGATTTTGTAAACGAAAGATGAACTTTAGATCTACTTCCCCCTATCATTGCACCACTTGCTTCTATTAAGGAGCCTTTTAAATCAACAAGTCTAACTCCACCCATTAATCTACGTGCATCATTTAGACTATCAACAACGACAGTGTCACCAAATACATACCAGAATGCTCCCCTGTAATCTTCTTTGAAATCAACCAAATCAATTGCAAAACCATATGCTTTTTCATCTTTTACTGCAAGGAGTGATTTTCCCCTTGGTTTTCCGGCAATCATTTTATTTAATGGTAAAAAAGTAGCTCTTCCCAGATTTTCTTTTTGTAAAAATTTTATAGCATTGGATGCAACCTCATCATTTTCAACTACAATAGATTGCATACGAGATCCTGCAGCAATTTCTACTGATGTTTCATATTTTTTATCTACCTTTGCAAGCTCTGCAATTGTTCCATGAATTCCATTGATTATACCATTGTTTCTTGCTTTTAAGATTTCATTTACTGCACGATTATACTTTCCTTCTACAGATTGTAATACATCGAGTTCTGCTTGAAGTTTTGATTGTTCACGCTGAAGTTTTAGTATTACACTTTCTAAATCATTTAATTGTTCTGTAAGTTCTGATTCTATTTTTTTATTTTCAAAGAGTTTTTTTTCTAAATCTCTTATTTTGTTGCCTTTTTGTTTATGGTCTTTTTTAAATTCATCTGATTGCCAATCTATGTCTTTTAGCTCAAATTCATAGGTTGATTTTGTTTCTTGCATTTCTGCTATTTGAAGATCTAGTGCTTCAATTTTTTCAGTAGATCTATTAAGTTTTAATTTAAGTTCATGAATTTTTGTATTTTTATCGTTAAACTCCTCCCTCATCTTTGCAAGTTCATGAGTAATATCCATTGATTTATCATCGGTTTTAGCAATATCTTCTTTTAAACTAGTAAGACTCTTTTCTTTTCCATCAAGTTCTGATTTATTTTCATTGATTTGTCTTTCAAGGTTGTCTTTTTCTGATATATTTTCTTGGATTTCTTGTTTAATTGATTCTAAATTTGTCTCAAGTTCTACAGTTTCATTTTGAATGTCTAGAATTTCATCATTTGAATAATAATGAGTCTATTTTTTCTTTTATTTCTTTTACCTCTTCCCCACCAACATCACCAATTTTTTTTTCAATTTCCTCAAGTTCTTTTTGTGTTTCTTTATATTTATCCTTCAACTCATTGCTTTTATTATCAAGTTTATCTTTTTCTTCCTCATAAGATTTTATTTGATTTCCAATTTCTGCTATCTGATTTTCAACATCCTGTTTTTTCTTTAATGCAATTTTAGCTTTTGTTTCATACAGTTTGTCTTTTAGTTCTTTATATCGAAAAGCTTCATCTCTATCATTTTTAAGTTGTCTAATTTGACTAGAAATTTCAGATAAAATTATTTTTATTCTCTCAAGATTATTATCAACCTCTTCTTCTTCTTTTTGAGCTTTTTTTATGTCATTATCAAAGTTACTAATACCTGCTATATCATCAATTAATCGTCTTCTATCAATAGATCCCATTTCGATAAGACTAGTTACATCACCTTGTTTTACTATATTATAACCTTCACCTGACATTCTAGCATGAATTAGATTTTTTTCAAAATCAGAAAATGTTGCTGATCGATTATTAATGTAAAATTTACTGTAATAATTATTAGGATCATTTTTAAGTGGCGCTCGTTTTATCATTCTTGTAAGGATTACCTCATTGTTGTCAACAGGCATTCTTCTTTTTGAATTATCAAAAACAAGAGAAACCTTGCAATATTTTGCAGGATTTTTACGTTTCTTTCCACCATTAAATATTAGATCAGTAAGTCTACCCGCACGCATTACCTTGGAGCTTTTTGGTCCTAATACAAATAAAATTGCATCTGCAATATTGCTTTTTCCAGCTCCATTAGGTCCAGTTATTGCAGTAAATCCTGGGAAAAATGGTACAGTCAGTTTATTTCCAAATGATTTGAAATTTTCCATTCTAACTTCTTTAAGATACAAGTTGCATCCCTTCCTATTAAAGGTTAAACTAATTATCTATCATTTTTTTACTTTTGCATCCCTGTTTTCCATAACAGATTTGAGTATTTAAAATTTCTGCGATTATGCACACTAACAATGCCGAGAGTGGGACTTGAACCCACGACATCACGGTCTTCAGCCGTGCACTCTCCCAACTGAGTTACCTCGGCATAAAAATTTTAAAAACTATCTAATCAAGCGACTTTTTAAGCTCTTCTGCCGTATTACTTATTTTATTAAGAGTGTTTTTAAGAGTGTTTAGTGTTTTATCAACCTCATTTGTTGTAACTGCTCCTTGAGGTGATGGTTCAACAAGTCCATCTTGTTCAAGAATTCTAAGAGAATACCTTACCATATGTTGTGGATAATTTGTAACTTCTGATAGTTTTATTATGCCCATAGGTTGATTTTTTCTTAGTGTTTTTAAAACATCAACATGTCTTTTTAGAATATCAAGTTCTGTTTCAATAACACTTGTTAGCACACATCTTTCTTTTTTTACTACCATTTTTTAAAACCTCTTGGTTACTTGTTAACACATGTAATTCATTACTTATATTTAAAAATCTCCATTTTTGTTTAAATAAAAAAAATAAAAAAAGAAAAAGAGGGATTTTTTTCAAAATCACCTTAGGTTTAGAATTCTACCTAGTATTGGTCTTGTTGCTAGAATTCTTGCAAGTAGGTCTACAAATGTTTGGGTTCGTGTTTTTGATATTAGCACATTTATATTATATGCTGATTGAGAACTTTCTGCCCCATATTCGTCTTGTGCCCATGCCTTTATGCTATATTTTCCTTTTTTATACCATATATGACCAAGTACCATTGTTTCACCAGAACTATACGGTCCAAGCCATTCAGTTCTTTCACCGTCATCCCAGTCTACCATGTAGTAGATATCATGTCCTTCAGGGTCTGTTGCAGTGAAACTGTAGTCATGCTCTTCTCCTCCCCTAATTACTTGTGGACCTGAAATTGTTGGTCTATCTGGTTTTTGGTCTGCAACTATTGTAATAACTAAAGGTTCTGACCAATCACTAGTAACTCCCCATATGTCTTTTGCTTTAACACATACCTCGTATACACCTAGTTCAGTAAAACAGTATTCTGCCTCTGCTGTTTGGCCAGATGGATAAGGTCCAATCCAACCACTGGAATTGCCATCGCCCCATCTGAATAGATAGTATATGTCATCATTTTCAGGATCTGTTGTTTCAGCTGTAAATTGGCAATTAAGATCTAACATCCAAATATCAGGTCCTTCAGGTGCATCAGGAGTTTCTGGAGCTTCACTTGGATAAGGTGTCTTTATTTGCTGTGCAGGATCTCCAAATAGTAAGCATCCTTGAATAATTGCTCTCCAAGTTCCAGTACTAAAATCCCAGTTTATAGTTGGAGCCATTCTATCCTTTGAAAATGCATGTCCCATACCAAGTCTCCAGTTATCAAAGTCTTCAGATTTATTCTCCATATCAAGGAAGTATGCCCAGAACTCCTTTGCTTGAAATGCACTAGATGAATTAGTTGATTGTTGGTTACCCCAGCCATAGCATGTGTTATATACTACTGCAAAAGCAAGTTCTGTGTCACTATGAAATAACATTGAGTGAAGTACCCCGTCATCAGATGCATCCATATCACCACAATGACAACCATAGTCATGTAAGAAAAATGGTTTGGTATTATGATAATTTGATTCCCAACTAGAAGAACCAACATCAAGTGACATTTGTGAATTTGCATGAGCAATTCCAGATGCTATTGCTACTTTATCATTATTTATTGCATCTCTAAATCCAGCAATTGCTGCAGATTCAGAACCTCCCTTCCAACCTTCATTTGGTGGTTCAGCAGTCCACATTTCAGATATATCATATTTATTTCCAGCATTTTCAGCATT